>MDTB01128390.1_pt1 | contig 59837 bp, 63 predicted proteins | sample 811161 | NCBI WGS metagenome assembly MDTB01 (sample SAMN05326650, study PRJNA326480) | marine metagenome | isolation source: seawater | place: Mediterranean Sea | collected 2009 | reverse complement strand
TTATTACAAATTTTAGAGATAAATAATAGATTAAATGAAAATAACTTTTGAAAAAAAAAAATCCGAAAAAGACCATGTTGTTATTGTTAAATGTAATGATGAGGCTTTCAATAATCATTTGGTATCAAATGAATTAAAAAAAACACTTAAATGTGCACTAGATATTAATAAAAAAGAGGAAAGCTTTATAGAATCTTTTCACTTTAATACCTCAAATGGCATAGAGTTTTTTACAGTTGCTAAACTTAAAAATTACAGTGAAGAAGATAAGAAATATAAACTTGAAGCTTTTGGTGGAAGATTGTTTGCGTCTTTGGAAAAGAGAAAAATAGAAAAGGTTGCACTATTTTTTGAAGATATGAAGAATCATAATAATTTTATAGATTACATAATTAAAGGAATGCATCTCAAGTCTTATAAATTTGAAAAGTACAAGAAAAAAACAAAGAAAATTTTTAAAGTAGAACAGATTAAGATAATTGACGAGAAAAATTTAATAAGAAAATCAAATCAGAATGAAATTTCTTCTGGTATTCATGCAAAAGGAAACTTTCTAACAAGAGATTTGGTGTCAGAACCAGCTAATATTCTTTATCCAGAAAAATTTGTTGAAGATTGTAAAGTTCTTAAAAAGATTGGTGTATCAATTGATGTCTTGGATGAAAAAAAAATGAGATCTCTCGGAATGGAGGCATTGCTGGGTGTTTCTAAGGGGTCTGTACGGCCAGCAAGAGTAATGATAATGAAATGGCAGGGTGATAAAAACAAAAAAAAAAGTCCAATTGCATTTATTGGAAAAGGAGTAACTTTTGATACCGGTGGAATTTCCTTAAAACCATCAGGTGGGATGGAAGATATGAAATGGGATATGGGTGGAGCAGCCGTTGTTGCTGGTCTTATGTACACTCTTGCATCTAGAAAAGCAAAAACTAATGTTATTGGTGCTGTTGGTTTAGTTGAAAACATGCCGGATGGAAATGCTCAAAGACCCGGTGATGTTGTTAAATCAATGTCAGGTCAAACAATTGAGGTTTTAAATACTGATGCAGAGGGAAGATTGGTTCTTGCTGATGTTTTATGGTATGTTAAAGAAAAATATAAACCAAAGCTTATGGTTGATCTTGCAACATTAACTGGGGCTATAATTGTAGCTTTAGGTGATAGATATGCAGGTTTATTTTCAAATAATGATGAGCTTTCAAATCAACTTTCCAAAGCATCTTCTGAAACCCATGAGTTAATCTGGAGATTACCTTTAGATAAGGATTTTGATAAATTGTTAAATTGCCAAATTGCTGATATGAAGAATATTACAGGAACAAGAGGTGCAGGTAGTATTACTGCAGCACAATTCCTCAAAAGATTTGTTGGAGATGTAGCATGGGCACATCTTGATATAGCTGGAGTTACTTGGTCAAAAAAAGGAACTGATTTAGCAAGACCTGGAGGAACAGGCTTTGGAGTTAGATTGTTGGATAATTTTGTCAAAAACAATTATGGTTAATCAAAACAAAAACATAACTTTAAATTTTTATACTATTAAGTCAAATTTTAGTGATATTCTTTTTAGTCTTTGTAAAAAAATAATTCTATCTGATCAAAATTTCTATATCAATTATGATAAGGAAGAAGCAAAAATTGAAGCAGATAAGTTTTTGTGGACAAAAGAGAAAAATAATTTTGTACCACATAAAGTCTACGGAGAAAAAATTTCAGTTAGGGATAAAATAATTTTATTTAATGGAAACTATTCTGATTTGGAAGTTTTTAAGAAATTCCAATCATTAATAATATCACCTTGTGTAAAGATAAAAAAATTTGATTTATTCAAGAAATTTTTAATTTTCTCTTATGCAAGTGAAAAAAAATTTAATCTTGGTATTAAAGAAAAATTGATTAGTAAAGGTTTTATTTTAAATTGGTATGATGAACAAAATAAATTAAAGTGGAAGCAAATATAAGTTTGGAGTAAATTATGGAACAAACATTATCAATAATAAAACCAGATGCCGTGAAAAGAAGTTTATGTGGCAGCATTAATGATTTAATAGAAAAAGAAGATATTAAAATTGTTGCTCAAAAAATGCTTAAACTATCTATAGAAGATGCACAAAATTTTTATGGAGTACATAAAGATAGAGCTTTTTTTGATGACCTTTGCAATTATATGATTTCAGGTCCAATAGTTGTTCAAGTTCTTAGGGGAAAGAAAGTTATAACAAAGTACAGAGATTTAATGGGAGCTACAAACCCTGAAAATGCTGAAGAAAAAACCATAAGAAAGCTCTATGGGTTATCTGTTGAAGAGAACTCTGTCCATGGTTCAGACAGTGCAGAAAATGCAAAAATTGAAATTGATTTCTTTTTTTCAAAGAGAGAAATTTTTTAAATTAATATATCAAAAAATACCACAAAAGAGCTAACAAGATAATAACTAACACGCTTGATACTACAGTGGCTTTCATGAATTTTGAAAAAAATTCTTCATGTTCTTTACCATCAAATTTAGTCATCATTTTTCTCCATATTTATCAATACTCTTATATACAATTTGTGTTCTTTCATCAATATTTTTTTTTAAGTGATATTTCATTTTCATTTTCATCAATCTTTACTATTTCTTGGTCAATTATTTCACCGGAATCAAGACCATCATTTACAAAATGAATTGTACATCCAGAGTATTTGACTTTAGTTTCAATGGCTTTTTTGTGTGTTTGAAGGCCTTTGAAAGCTGGTAAAAGTGATGGATGGATATTGATTATTTTTTTTCTCCATTTATCGACAAATTCTTTACTTAAAATTCTCATAAAGCCTGCGAGACATATCAAATTAACTTTTTTATTTTCTAGAAAGTCTGATAATTTATTTTCAAATAATCTTTTTTCACCAAATGATTTGTAATCTATAATCTTAGTTTTTATTCCTCTTTGAATTGCCTTATTAATTCCTTGAGATTTTGGATTATCTGAAACAACTGCTACTATCTTAGATTTAATAATTCCTTTGTTTTTCGCTTTGATAATATTAAGCATATTACTTCCATTACCAGAAATTAAGATGGCTATTTTAAACGCCATTTCCCAAAATTCCTAATTATCACATTAGAGGTTTTTTTAATTTTCTTTTCCACTTTTCCAATAATATTAAATTTAATTTTTTTTTTTTTTAAAAAATTAATTACCTTTCTTTCCTTATTCAAATTAATAACAAGTATCATCCCAATTCCACAATTAAAGGTATTTAGCATTTCTATTAATGGAATATTAGAGAGTTTTTTTATCCATAAGAAAATTTCTGGAATCTTGAAACTCTTTGTATCCAAAGTTGCAGTAAATCCACTAGGTAAAGCTCTCGATAAATTTTCAAAGATCCCCCCTCCAGTTATATGAGCCATTGAACTAATTAGATTCATTTTTACTAAGGGTAGTAAATCTCTCACATATATTTTAGTAGGAGTTAATAATTCATCTCCTATATTCTTATTAGAAGAAAAGGGTAATTTTGAGCGTGTTGATAATTTGTTTTTCTTTAAAACTTTCCTAACAAGAGAAAATCCGTTTGAGTGAAATCCATTAGAGTTTAAACCTATTATTAATGCACCATTTTTAACATTATTTTTATTTATTAAATTTCTTCTTTCAACAACACCAACAGCAAAACCTGCTAGATCAAAATCATTTTTTTTGTAGAGCCCGGGCATTTCTGCGGTTTCTCCTCCTATAAGAGAACAACCTGACTCTCTGCAACCGATATGAATACTTTTTATAATTTTTAAGAACTGGGAACTGTCGATCTTAGAGGATGAAAAGTAATCTAAGAAAAATATGGGTTCTCCACCATTTGCCAATATGTCGTTAACGCACATAGCTACAAGGTCAATACCAAGAAAATTTAGATTATTATGTTGGAGAGCAAGTTTTAGTTTTGTTCCTACCCCGTCGGTACTACTTAAAAGAATGGGATCTTTATATTTGAGCTTTTTTAAATCAAATAAAGAGCAAAAACCACCTGAATTCTTAATTATTTCATTTCTATAGTTTACCTGTGTAATTTTTTCTAATTTCTTAACAAGAGTTGATGCTTTTTTAGTATCAACTCCAGATGATTTATATGTAATTCCTATGACTACTCCTAAAATTACTTTAATTATTTCTTAAAAAAAAATTAATGCTATAAAATTCAATAGTAAAGGTAAATAAATTTAAATATAAATGTTTTGTTAAACTTAATTTTAAAATTAGTAATTATTTCTTTCATTTGTTTTCTTGATACCAAAGCAAATGAAACAATTTATACGGTCAAGGATAATGAAGTTTTATTACAAAATGATCAAAATGTTTTGGAATTAAGAGAACAGGCAAAAAAAATAGCTTTTGAGAAAGCATTTAATATTTTAACTAAAAAAATTTTAGAACCCTCAGAACTCAGAAAACTTGATAGGGTTGGCGAAATAGATATATCAATTCTAATAAAGGATTTTAAAATTGTTGAAGAAAAAATAACTGATATAAATTATAGCTCTAATATTACAGTAAATTTTAATCAAGATTTAATATCTAATTTTTTTGAAACTTTGGATGTTAAAAGTAAAGTTCTTGTTTCAGAGGAATATCTTGTTTTTCCTGTTTTCAAGAAATTTAATACTTTTTATTTATGGGAAAATGATAATTACTGGTATGATTCCCTTTTAGATGAATATGACGAACTAGGGTTGCTTAAACTTTTTTTTCCTAAAAAAAATCACATTAATAAATTAAGAATCTCTGCAAAAGATTTAATTGATGAAGATGTTATGTCAGTCAAAAATTTTTTAGAATTACATAATAAGAAAAAAGCAATAATAATTATTCTTGAAGAAAACTATAATTTAGAATTGAATAAGCACGAATCATTTGTTTTTGCTAAATTATTTTCTAGCAATAGATTCGATGATATAAAATTATTTCAAAAAGGGACTTATACAGAAAGTTCAGAGTTTTCTAACGTTAAGTTAATTTCAAAGCTTATAATCAATGAATTACAGGAATGGTGGAAAAACCAAATTGATTCGATAAAATTTGAATCAGAGGAAGAAATTACATTTTTTATTAAATTGGAAACGGCAGATCTAAAAAATAATATTTTAATTGAAAGAAAGATTAATAAAATACTAGGAAAAAAAGGTTTCAACATTCATGAATTAGATAATACTTATATTACCTACAAAGTAAAAACGAAATATAGTATAGATCAATTAAATTTAGCACTAGAGGTAGATGATTTTCGGCTAATTGAATTAGAGGAAGATAAAAATTACTTTATGTTAGAATCATATTGATGAAACAAAATATATTGAAATTCAACTTTAAATTTAAAAGCAATGATTTTTTTGTAACCCAAAAAAATTTTTTTGCTTATGAGTACATAAAAAAATGGCCTGACTGGAATAATCAATTTGTATATATTTATGGGCCTGAAAAATGTGGGAAAACTTTAATTTCAGATATTTGGAAGGATTATGCACAAGCTTTGTATATTTCCAGCGAAGATTTTAATAAAAAAGTTCCTGATAATTTGGACTTTAGTTTTATAAAAAAGAATAATTGGATAATAGATGATATTGATAAATTAATAAATGAAGATAAAATGAAAAATAATCAGAAAATTCTAAATTTTATAAATATTTTAAAAGATAATTCAAATTCATATCTATTAATGACTGGAAAGCAATCTCCGAAATATATTGGTTGTAAATTAAAAGATTTATCATCTAGACTGTTGGAATCAGTTGTTATCGAAGTAAGTAACCCAGATCAGGAGTTGTTGGCAAAAATTATATACAAATATTTAAGAGATAGAAATATAACATTATCTGAGAAATGTTTGTCATATATTACTGATAGAGTTGAAAGATCCTATGAATCAGCTTTGAAAATAGCAAAAAAAATAGATTTTAAATCACTTGAAAAAAAGTCAAATATAACTGTTTATTTTCTGAGATCCCTTTTAGAAAATGAAAATTAGATTAAAGATTGATAGAGCCAACTTTTAATTTCATTAAAATTTTTTCTTCGTTCTTTTTTTTAATATTTTTCTTACTCAAAATCTTAATATCCGAATTAGAAATAATTTGTTTTATAGGGACATTTTTTTTCATTGCTAATTTTTCTCTTATGAAGCAAATCTTTTTTAATTTATTTAAATCAATATCTTTATAGTTATTGAATTTAATTTTTTCCCAAGCATTTTCTGCTCTCTTAGAGTATATGTCTATATTAATTATTTTTTTATAATGAGGTTTTAAAACATTTGTATTTTTTAACTCCATTTCTTTATTAATTTTATGAAATAATGGCAGTAAGAACTTAACATCATTAATTGCGTAAGCTATCTTGTTATAATTCAAAGGTCTTTTTCTCCAGTCAATAAATTGATTTTTCTTATCTATTTTAATTTGGAGAAGATCTCTGCATGCTGTTGCATAACTTGTAGAGTGAGGAAATCCAAGTGCAAGGAGTGCGATTTGGGTGTCATAAATAGGCATTGGTATTTTCTTAAAAATATTATAAAAAATTTCAATGTCCTGCCTTGCTGCGTGTAATACTTTTTTTATTTTGGTATTGAAAAGAATTTTTCTTAAGAAATCCATTTCAAGGTTATTCTCGATGGGATCGATTACCATACACTCATCTGTATTTGACAATTGTATTAGGCATAATTTAGGGTAATAGGTATCTACTCTATAAAATTCGGTGTCTATACCAATTAATTTATCTTTTTGACATTTTTCGTAGAATTGTTTTAATTGAAAATTATTTATTTGTAACACTCATTGAGTTTTATCATTAAAAAGTTTTATCTTCAATTTATATGAATATATTTAGATCACATAATTGTCGTGAATTATCCATAAGAGATAATGGAAAAAAAGTTCATATTTCTGGATGGGTAAATAAGAAAAGAGATCATGGTGGACTTTTGTTTATTGATTTAAGGGATCATTATGGAATAACTCAATGTGTATTTGATGTTAATATTGAAAATTTTAGAGTAATTGAGTCACTTAAATTAGAGAGCGTTTTAACGGTCTCAGGAAAAGTTGTGAAAAGGAGTGAAGAAACGATAAATAAAAATCTTCCTACGGGAGATATAGAAATTACTGTTGAAAAGTTTTCTGTTCTTAATGAATCTAAGCAAATACCTTTTCAAGTAGCTGTTGATGATGACTCACCTGAAGAGCAAAGGTTGAGATTTAGATATTTAGATTTAAGACGTGAAAAAATACATAAAAATATTATTCTGCGTTCTAATGTAATCAATAGTATTAGACAAAAAATGATATCTAGAGGATTTTTGGAAATACAAACTCCAATATTGACAGCTTCCTCACCAGAAGGTGCAAGAGATTTTTTAGTTCCTAGCAGACTAAATCAAGGGAAATTCTATGCATTACCACAAGCACCTCAAATTTTTAAACAATTGTTAATGGTTTCAACTTTTGATAAATATTTCCAAATTGCACCATGTTTTAGGGATGAGGATGCCAGAGCTGATAGATCTCCCGGAGAATTTTATCAGTTAGATTTTGAAATGGCTTTTGTTGAACAAGATGATGTATTTAATGAGATTGAACCTGTAATTTTTGAGATTTTTAGTGAATACTCAGAAAAAAAAATATCTTCTCTACCTTTTAAAAGAATTAAATATAGAGATTCTATTGAAAATTATGGTTCGGATAAACCAGACTTAAGAAACCCTTTAATTATAAAAGATCTAACTAAATGTTTTATAGAATCAGGATTTAAAATTTTTGAGAATAACATAAAAAATGGAAGTGTGGTTAAAGGCATCAAGGCTCCTAAATCCAGTAACAAACCAAGAGCTTGGTTTGATAAACTTAACAATTGGGCGAGAGATAATGGTCAGAAAGGTCTTGGATATATTATTTATGATAATGGAGAATACAAAGGACCCATAGCAAACAACTTAAAAAAGGAAAATTTAAAAAAAATATCCGAAATAGCAAAACTTGAAGAAGGTGATTCAGTTTTCTTTATCTGTGATAAAATTGATGAAGCAAATAAGTTTGGGTCAATTGTTAGAGATGAATTATGTAATCAATTAAATTTATTAGAAAAAGGAGTATTTAAATTTTGTTGGATAGTTGATTACCCTATGTATGAAGTAGATCCAATAACTAAAAAAATTGACTTTAGTCATAATCCATTTTCAATGCCTCAAGGAGGAATGGAATCTCTAAAAAATAAAAATCCATTAGATATATTAGCTTGGCAATTTGATATCGTTTGTAATGGAGTGGAATTATCTTCTGGCGCAATTAGAAATCATAAAACAGATATTATGATTAAAGCTTTTGAAATAGCTGGTTACGATATTGAAGAACTAAAAAAACAATTTGGCTTTTTATTTAATGCTTTTAAGTATGGAGCTCCTCCTCATGGTGGTTCGGCTCCTGGAATAGATAGAATGATTATGTTGTTATCTGATGAGGAAAATTTAAGAGAGGTAGTTGCATTTCCAATGAATCAGCAGGCTCAGGATTTGATGTTGGGTTCACCAACAGAAATCTCTGAAAAACATTTAAAAGAACTTGGTATAAGTTTAAAGAAAGAAGATAAATAGGTTATTTAATTTTGTGTTCCTTAAAAATAACATGTTTTCTAACTTTGGGATCGTATTTTTTTAACTCAAGCTTCTCTGACATAGATTTAGGGTTTTTATATTTAACATAAAAGTAACCTGTATTAGCAGTGCTTACCATTTTCACTTGTATAGTATTAGATTTAGCCATGTCACTTTTATATAAATATTAATGAGAGTGTCAAGTTTTACTTCCTTTATCACCAAGGAATATTTGTACGCCAATAAAGGCTCCCTTGATCCTCGGTAATAACCATAATGATAAAAGAATTGTAAAAATTGGCCAAAAAGACATCTGAATTATCATTGAGGGACTAAAATACTTTTCTACTAACAATATTATTGGAATTATAATGTGCCCAACTAAAAAAATTGTAATATAAGCTGGTCCATCATCAGATTTGTATTGCGACAATTTTATTCCACATTTTTTACATTTTTGAAAAGTTTTTATATATTTAATAAAAATCGGAGATTTTCCACAACAAGGACATTTTTTTTTGAAACCTCTTTTCACAAATTTAAGTTTATTCATAATTAACTAGGATTTTTACATTTTCGGCAAGAATTTTCCCTGATTTTATATTATTTCTTTTAATTTTAAAAGATACAGTCTGACCAATCTTGTATTCAGGATAATTTCTTTTAATTTTTCTATTAACTTTATTAAAATTAAAACTTTTTACCCGAGCGAGACAAGAAAAGGGAAGCTCAATAGCTTTTATAAAAATACCGAATGATTCGACACCATCGATAATCCCTTTAAAGAATCTTCTTTTTGTATTTTTAATATATAAACTACATGCCCTATCAATTATTTGTCTTTCGATTGTATCTGCTTTTTTTTCTTGAATAGTCAGATGATCAGATAAAGATGTTGGATTTGTATTTTTGATTTTTTTGTCGTTAAAAATATGATCAGTTAGATCTCTATGAACATGTAAATCTGAATATCTCCTAATTGGAGAGGTAAAATGTGTATAATGATCTAAACCTAAACCAAAATGACCGAGATTTTGATTACAATAATAAGCTTTAGTCTGAACTCTTAAAAGAGAATCGTTTAAAAAAAAGTTGTTTTTATCTATTTTATTTAAAATTTTATTAAAATCTTTTTGAATACTAAATTTTTCATTTTTATATAAACTATTTTCTTTAAGAATTTCTTTTAGTTTTTTTATTTTTTCATCTTTAGGCTTTTCATGATTTCTAAAAATCGAACTCAAATTGTTACTTTTTAGATATTTTGCAATAGTTTCATTAGCAATAATCATAAATTCTTCTATTATTTTATATGAAGTGAGTCTTTTTTTTTTTTTAAAAGAAAAGTTATCTTCCAAGTCATTTGAAATCTCAAATTCATTGGTAAAAAAGTTAATTTTGTTTCTATTTTTTGAAATTTGTTTTAAAACATTGTAAGTTTGGAATAAATTTCTAATCAAATTATAATATTTATTGGATTTCAAATTTTTTACAAAAATTTCTTCAACTTCATTGTATGTTAATCTGGCAACTGATTTTATTTTTGCTCGATGGATATTAAAATTTAAAATTCTAAGATTTTTTATTTTTATTTCAACTACGATGCATGGCCTTGTCTTGCAAGGAACTAATGAACAAATATCTGTTGAAATTTCATCAGGAAACATTGATATAACTCTGTCCGGAAAATAAAAAGAATTTCCTCTTTTGCGAGCTTCAATATCAAGTGGATCATTTCTTTTTACATAAAAACTCACATCTGAAATAGCAACCATTATTCTTGTCAAATTACCTTTATTTTCACACCATACTGCATCATCAAAATCTCTGCTATCTTGTCCATCAATTGTAACGAACGGAATTTGTGTAAGGTCTTTATGATTTCTTAAACTCTTTTGACGAAGTGTTTGAACGTGAGGAGAGAATGATTTTGGGAAACCATTCCTTATTGAACTTTGTTTAATCTCTTCATCGATAATACTTTTTAGATTGATTTTTTTTTTCATTATTCGGTAAGTTCTTCCAAGCAAAATATGAAATAATAGAACATATTATTTTATTTTTTTCTTTTTACGCTTTTAGAACCATCGTTAATTATTTTTAATGATATTTCCAAAGAAATTTCTTTTCCTTCAAATTCATTAGGAATGGAATAATTTTTTTTGTTATATGAAAGATAATCTGGTCGTCCTTTAATCCCCTTTTTTTGTATTATCTCTTTTTTTGTCTCAGGGTTAATTCCAATAATTATTTCTTTATTTTGATCGATACTTTTCTGTATAAGTTCTATAGCTCTATTTATTCCAATTTCAGTTACATCATCTTCTTTTAATGAGATAAATTTTTTATTATGCTTTAAATATGGTCCATATGGTCCAATTGAAGCAATTATTTCCTGCTTAGTTTCTGGAAATATTCCAATAGTTCTCGGAAGTTGAATAAATTTTAAAGATTTTTCTAGGTTTATCTCTTCATTACTCATATTTTTGGGAATGCCAACTCTTTTAGGCTTAATATTCCCATCCTCTGCTTCCATCTCTATGTATCTACCATATCTTCCAATTTTAAGAAAAATCTCTTTTTTTGTATCAGGATGAGTGCCAATTTTTTTGCCTTCACCAACTAAATCAGAATTATCTGAGTCATCTCCAATTGCCACACTATATTTGCAACCTGCTGATTCTTTTTTGTAGTTTGTACAACCTAAAAATGGTCCAGATGATGCAAATTTAATCGTCAATTCTCCTACTTCACATTTCGGGCATTTTTTTTCATGCAGAATTTCAGGACTCAATTCATTTATTGTGTTAATAACTTCTGTAATACTTTTTCCTTCAACATTTTTAACGGTGGTATTAAGCAATTGTAAAAAATTTCTCAGAGTTTCTTTCCAATCTGATTTTGATTCAGTAATCAAATCTAACTGTTCTTCTAGGCTTGCAGTGAATTCATAATCAACAAACTTAAAGAAGAATCCATCAAGGAATTTTGATAAAATCTTTCCTCTTGAAGTTGGGATTAAAGATTTATTTTTAATATTAATATATGAATTGCCCTCGAGTTTTGTAAAGATTGAGACATATGTTGAAGGACGACCAATTCCTAGCTCCTCTAATTTTTTGATCAAACCTGCTTCTGAGTACCTATTTGGAGGTTTTGTGAAATTTTGTTTAACTTCAATATTTAAAACTTTTAATTTATCTCCCTTTTTTAAATTTGGTAAAGATTGTTGATCATCAGTTTTATCTGAATAATTGTAAATTTTTTTAAACCCATTGAAAATTTGAACAGAGCCATGTGATCTTAAAATAAAAGAATTACCATTTATCAAATAAGAAGTTTCTAAACTCTTACTTTGTGACATTTGAGATGCTATGGTTCTTTTCCAAATTAATTCATATAATTTGTACTGATCTCTATTTAATAAATCTTTTACGTCATTAGGATTTCTATTTAGTTGTGTTGGAGTTACTGCTTCATGACCTTGCTGAACAAATTTAGATTTTTCTTTATAAATTATTTCATTTTCTGATACGTAATCTTCACCAATCTCTTGTCTAATGATATTTCTAAGGTTAGAAATTTCCTCCTTTTTCATTTTATTTGAATCTGATCTATGATACGTAATCAAAGCACCAAGATTTGATATTCCATCTTTAAGTTGTTGTGCTAATGAATTTGTATATTTTGGACTAAAACCTAGTTTTGATGAAGCATCTTGTAGTAAAAGAGAGTTAGAAAATGGAGAGTAGGGGCTTCTATTTTTTTCTCGTTTTACAACTTCATCAACCTCAAAATTAATATTTGTTAGATTATTTTTTAAAAGCTTAGCTTGCGATTCATTTTCTATTGAGAGTTTTTCAATTTTTTTTTTCCCTTCATAAATAAGATTGCTCCTCAATTTATTCCCATTTGAGTCAATAAGGTCAATGATCATTTCCCAATATTCTTTTGGTTTAAAAATATCTATCTCTTTTTCTCTTTCACAGAGTATTTTTAATGTTGGCGATTGAACTCTACCTGCAGATTTTCCAAATATGGTTCTTCTAGTTGTTATTGGTGAAATTTTATAACCAAAAAATTTATCTAAAAACCTTCTAGTGATTGCTGCATTTACAAGATTCTGATTTATAGATCGAGGTTCGGCAATTGCTTTTAATATGTCCATCTTTCTGACGGCAGAAAATTCTATTCTTTTAAATGATTTATTTTCATGTAATTTTTTTTCTTTGCAAAGCTCAACTACATGCCAGGCTATCAATTCTCCCTCTCTATCAGGGTCAAGAGCCAAAAATATTTCATCTGCCTTTTTAATACCATTTAAGATTGGGTCAGCTTTTTTTTTGTCTACTTTCCATTCTTTTACTGTAAAATTTGCATCTTCTTCTATTCCAATACCTTTTTCAGGTAAATCTCTAAAATGACCAATACTAGAGACTACGTTAAAATTATCATCTAGATAACCTTTTATAGTTTTTGCTTTTGCAGGTGATTCAACAATTAGAAGTTTCATAATAATGAAGTTTATCTATATTCATAAATACAAAAAGTCAAAATTAATTTTTATTTTTTAAGATTATTTTTGATTCTCGTCCATTTAATAATCTTTTTATATTTGGAATATGCTTAAAGAAAATCATAACTACAATTAAAGACATTATATAAAAAAAATCATTATTTTTAAAAAAAATAAAAATTAATGTAGCTAATGAAGCCACAAGAGCCGAAAGAGATGAATATTTTGTAATCATAGCAGTGATAATCCATATAAAAGTAAAGACTAGACCCAAATTGATATTATATGCACATAGACAACCAATAATTACGGCAATTCCTTTTCCACCTCTAAATCTGATCCAGATTGGAAATAAATGCCCTAAAAAAATAAAAAATATTAAAATATTTACTGAAATATTTTGTTGAATTAAATACAAGATTGGAAGGAAACCTTTAAGAATATCACAAATTAATGTTAATAATCCAAGTTTCCAACCACTTGTTCTAGTAATATTTGTTGCACCTATGTTTTTTGAACCAACAAGTCTAGGGTCGTTTTTTTTGAGTAATATAGAAATTAATAATCCAAAGGGAATAGATCCTATAAAATAACAAAAAGAAATTGTTAATAGATGTTCATGATTTATAGACAAGTCTACCTCTAACAAATGTCATTAAATTTTTTCCCTCTACTAAAATCGAATCAAATGGAGAATTTTTGGATTTACTGTAGAATTTTTCTGGTTTGACTTTCCATGGTTTTTCTGGATCAAAAACAATCAAGTCTGCTTCTGAACCAATTTCTATTTTTCCTAAATCTAAACCTAAAATATCAGAAGGATTTTTTGTTATTAGTGATATTGCTGAAACTAGATTAAGGTCTTCATTTTTAACTAAGTTTAATGTCATTGGTAATAAGGTTTCTAAACCTACTCCTCCAAATTCAGCTTGGTTGAAAGGTAACCTCTTAGCATCCTGATCTTGAGGACAATGATCTGAAACAATTGCATCAATTGTACCGTCCGTTATTCCTTTTATTATTTCTTTTCTATCATCCTCCGTTCTGAGTGGAGGGGATAGTTTTGAAAAAGTTCTATAATTTTCTAGAGATAATTCATTCAATAAAAAATATGGAGGTGCAGTATCACATGTTATTGGTATTCCTTTTTTCTTAGCTTTTCTGATGATTTCAACTGTTTCTTTTGTTGAAATATGACTTACATGATATCTACATTTAGTGTCTTGTACCAACCAAAGGTCTCTTTCTACAATCATTGCTTCAGAGTAACTAGGAATACCAGCCAAACCCATTCTAGTTGAAAATTCACCTTCATTTGCAACACCATTATTACTTAATTCTGGTTCTTCAGCATGTTGAATGATTAAACCGTCAAAAGATTTTACGTAGTTAAGTGCTCTTTTCATAACCCTTGCGTTAGCTACACTTTTATTTCCATCAGTAAAGCCTACGGCTCCTGACTCATTCATTAATTGTAATTCAGTTATTTCTTTGCCTTCAAAACCTCTTGTAATACATCCCGTACAAAATACTTTACTTAGAGATACCTCTCTAGCTTTCCTTTGGATACTTTGAATTATTGCCGGTTGATCAATTGCAGGAGTAGTATTTGGCATACAAATCATTGAGGTAATCCCCCCACTTGCTGCTGCCATACATGCACTTTTAATCGTTTCTTTATGTTCAAGTCCAGGTTCACCAAGATTAACTCTCATATCAACAATACCTGGTGATATGAAGAGATTTTCACAATCAATGACCCTTAAATTTCTTGCATTAGAAGAAATACTTTTATCTATTAAAGCAATGATACTATTTTGGATTAGTATATCCTTTTTTTCTATTTTTTTTTTAGAAGTATTTATTATTGACCCACCTTTCAATAAATAATCAACTGTTGTTTTTTTGTTATTAAATGGATCTTTAAAATTCATTTTACAAAGCTACCTTTTTATTAAAGTTTTTAAGCATGCCATCCTGACTGCAACACCCATTCTAACTTGCTCGAAAATTGCTGATCGATCCAAATCATCAGCTAATTCAGAATCTATTTCAACTCCTCTATTCATAGGACCGGGATGAAGAATTAGTGCATCTGGCTGGGCATATCTTAATTTTTCCCTATCCAAGCCATAAAATCTAAAATATTCTCTAATTGATGGAACAAATGATCCAGACATCCGTTCAAGTTGGAGTCTAAGCATGATGATTATATCAACGTCTTTTAAACCATCTTTCATATTATAAAAAACTTTTACACCAAGAGATTCTATATTTTTTGGAATTAGAGTTGCTGGGCCAATCACTCTAACTTCGGCTCCAAGTGTATTAAGTAAATGAATGTTAGATCTAGCTACTCTACTATGCATAATGTCTCCACAAATTGCGACTTTTAAACCTGAAATTATTTTTTTCCTACTTATTATTGTAAGTGCATCAAGTAGAGCTTGAGTTGGATGTTCATGTGGCCCATCACCTGCATTTATTACTCCGCAATTAACCTTTTCAGAAAGAAGTTTTACTGCTCCTGCATCATGATGTCTTACAACTATTATATCAGGTTGCATTGCATTAAGCGTCATTGCTGTATCTATTAAAGTTTCCCCTTTTTTGATTGAGCTTGTTCCAACGGAAATATTTAACATATCAGCACCAAGTTTTTTTCCTGCTAATTCGAAAGAAGTTCGAGTTCTAGTTGAGTTTTCAAAAAATAAATTTATGCAAGTTTTGTTTTTTAAAGAATCTAATTTATTACTATTATCTTTAAGAAAGTCTACATATTCTTGAGAAAGATCTAACAAAAATTTGATAGAATTAGGAAGGAGTCCCTCAATGCCAAGTAGATGTTTATGAGGATAATTTTTAAGTTTATTTTCCTCTTTCATTAAAAATGCATATTACAGTTAATATTTGAATGTTCAATACTCTTATTAAATAATCTTTTTTTGCTTCAATGAATTTAAATCTTTATTTGATAATTTTAAAAACTTTCTCAAAACCTCGTCTGTGTCTTCACCGAGTAATGGAGGCGATTTTTTATATTTAATTTTTGATTCAGAGAAATTTATGGGATTTCCAATCAATTGTATTTTTTTATTTTTAGATTTTGGATGTTTCATAGAAACTAACATTTTTCTGAATTTAACTTGCTGATCATCAAAAACTTGTTTGATATTATTTATAGGTCCGCATGGAACATTTATTTTTGTTAATCCTCTAACCCATTCATTTATAGATTTTTTTTTCATTACGATGTTTATGATTTTATTTAGTTTCTCTCTATTTTTGACTCTTGCTGAGTTGGATTTGAATTTCTTATCATCAAAAATTTCAGGAATTTTAGCAAATTTACAAAAGTTTTTAAATTGTCTATCATTTGCTATAGCTAGAACCATAAGTCCATTTTTTGCTTTGACAGTTTGATAAGGAACTATGGATGGATGATCGTTTCCAATCCTTGTAGGTATAACATTTGATATAAGATAACTTTGAGCAACATAACTTAACCAAGAGACTTGAGAATCCATTAGTGAAATATCTAAATGTTGCCCCTTCCCAGTCTTTTCTCTAAACCTCAAAGCTGATAGGATCCCTACACTGGCGTAAAGACCTGTGATAATATCTGAAACACCAACACCAATTTTTGTTGGATTTCCTTTTTTCTCTCCTGTTATGCTCATTATTCCTCCCATAGCTTGAACTAAGTAGTCATACCCCCCTCTTTTGGAATATGGACCATTTTGACCAAAACCTGTTATTGAACAATAAATGATGTCTGGTTTAATTTTTTTTATACTTGCATAATCCAAACTGTACTGTTTTAAATTTCCTGCTCTAAAATTCTCGACTAAAATATCACATTTTTTGATAAGTTTTTTTGTCAAACTTTGACCTTCTTTTTTTGTAAGGTCAATTTCAACTGATTTTTTATTTCTATTAACACTCAGGAAATATGCGCTTTCCATTGGTTTTTTGGAATCTTTATCCAAATATGGTGGCCCTAAATTTCTTGAATCATCTCCGGTTTCAGGTCTTTCAACTTTTATTATATTAGCACCAAGATCACCAAGAACCTGAGTGGAAGTTGGTCCTGCTAGTACTCTAGTGAGGTCTAAAACATTGATTCCTTCGAGAGGTTGTTTAATTGTCTTTTTCACTAATATTAGTCTTAAAATTAAAAAAATCTTCTAAAATGACCTTAGCAGCAAATTTATCAAGATTTTTTTTTTGTTTTTTTTTATTCTTAAAAAATATATTTGTAATGTCTTCAGCTTCAATGCTTGTGTAACTTTCATCCCAAAAAAAAAAAGGTAATTTTATTCCATTATTTTTTAAAAAAAAAATTGTATTTTTGATTTTATCAATAATTGATTGGCTCATTTTATTTTTTTTTTTATTTTCGTCTATTGGCAAGCCAACCAAAACGCCGCCGATATCAAAGTCATCAATTAGAATTTTAATTTCTTTATTCAATTCTTTATTATTCAAAAGGGTTTTCATTGGAATAGTTATTTTATGATACTCATCAGAAATTGCTACTCCAACTCTTTTTTTACCATAATCTAAGCAAATAATTTTTTTTTTATTAGTTTTTTTTTTAAACTCTTTTATATTGCGAATAAACATACCTGATGCTATCTATAAATTAATCTAGTTTATTATTTATGTCTATTGATAATTCAACAGTAAAAAAAGTTGCCTCATTAGCTCGTATTGAAGTTAAGGTTAATGAAGAGGAAGAACTTGTAAAAGAGCTTAACAATATTCTTGGTTGGGTTGATGAGCTTAAAAAAGTAAATACCGATGACATTCAACCAATGCTCTCAGTGTTTAATGAATCTATGCTTATGAGAAAAGATAATTCGAAATCAAATTACAAAAGCAAAGAGATACTTAAAAACTCCCCAAAAAGTATTTCTGGCTTTTTTGTTGTTCCCAAGGTTGTAGAGTGAAAGATTTTTCAATTCTCACAATATCTTCAGCTATCAAAGGACTAAAAAATAAAGATTTTACATCTTTAGAATTAACAAAATTTTTCATAGAAAAAATTGAAAAAAATAAGAATTTAAACTGTTTTATTAGTCTTACTTTTGAAAAAGCTATAAAAATGGCCAAAAATTCAGATAAAAAAATCAATGAAAAAAATCCTAGATTTCTTGAAGGTATACCCATTGGAATGAAAGATTTATTCTGTACAGATGGAATCAAGACAACTGCAGGCTCAAAGATATTGGAGAATTTCATTCCTTTTTATGAATCAACAGTTTCAAAAAACCTTTGGGATGCAGGCGCTGTAATGCTCGGTAAAACCAATATGGATGAATTTGCAATGGGATCAGCAAATACAACAAGTTTTTTTGGAAATGTTGTTAATCCACTAAAACCTATTTCAAAGAATAATGATCTTGTTCCTGGAGGATCTTCAGGTGGGTCAGCATCTGCTGTTTCAGCTAAATTGTGCTTAGGAGCAACCGGGTCGGATACAGGTGGATCAATAAGGCAGCCAGCTTCATTTTGTGGTTTAGTTGGTATGAAACCAACTTATGGTAGATGCTCTCGATTTGGAATGATAGCTTTTGCTTCTTCACTTGATCAGGCTGGGCCAATAACACAAACCGTTGAAGATTCAGCATTGATGCTTCAATGCATGTCAAGTTTTGACGAGAAAGATTCAACGAGCTCAAGAAATAAAATTCCAAATTATAAAGATTTTAAAGAGTTCGATTTAAAAGGTAAGAAAATTGGAATTCCAAAAGAATACTTGGTTGATGGTTTAAATCCTGAAATAAAAAAAGTTTGGGACAATGCAATGAAATGGTTTGAATCTGAGGGAGCAGAATTAATTAATATATCCTTACCTCATACAAAATCAGCTCTACCGGCCTATTATATTATTGCACCTGCCGAGGCATCAGCAAATTTGGCTAGGTATGATGGAGTAAGGTATGGATTTCGAGAAAACGAAAAAGAATTAAATGAATTGTATAAAAAAACTAGGGGAATGGGCTTTGGAAAAGAAGTTAAGAGAAGGTTGATGATTGGTACTTATGTTTTATCTGCTGGTTATTATGATGCTTACTACATGAAAGCTCTTAAAGTAAGAAAGCTAATTTCACAAGATTTCAAAAATGTATTTATGGATTGTGATTTAATACTTACTCCAACAACACCGAATGTTGCTTTTCCAATTGGAGAAAAACAGACAGATCCTATTGAGATGTATTTGAATGATGTTTTAACCGTTCCAGCTAGCTTGGCAGGTTTGCCAGCTATATCTGTGCCATGTGGCTTAAATAATGAAAAACTACCAATTGGATTGCAAATCATTGGCAAACCTTTTGATGAGGTTTCCGTTCTTGGCGCGGGAAGTTTTCTTGAGAGTTCAAGAGGGTTTTAATGAAATATTTTATACAAGGCGAAAAAAATAAATGGGAAGTTATTTTAGGTCTAGAAGTACACGCTCAAATAAATTCAAAATCTAAACTCTTCTCCGTAGCATCAACTAATTGGGGTGGTGAACCAAACTCACAAGTTGAGCTAGTTGACTGTGGTATGCCAGGAGCACTTCCAGTCATTAACGAACATTGCGTGAACCAAGCAATTCTTACAGGTTTGAGTCTAAATGCTAAAATTAATAACACATCTATATTTGACAGAAAAAATTATTTTTATCCTGATTTACCTCAAGGTTATCAAATTTCTCAATTTGAATATCCTATAGTTGGAAATGGTTTTATATTTATAGAATGTGATGGTTTAAAAAAAAAAATTGGTATTACAAGACTTCATCTAGAACAGGACGCAGGAAAAAGTTTGCATGATCAAGATGTGGAAAGTTCATACATAGATTTGAATAGATCAGGATGTGGTCTGATGGAAATTGTCTCTGAGCCTGATATGAGGAGTCCATTGGAGGCTGCAGAGTATGTTAAGAAGTTAAGAAATATTTTAAGATATATTGGTAGTTGTGATGGAAATATGGAAAAAGGAAATTTAAGAGCAGATGTTAATGTATCCGTCAGAATTGAAGGGGAAAAGTTAGGTACTAGGTGTGAAATAAAAAACGTTAATTCTATTAAATTTATTCAGCAAGCAATTGATTTTGAAGCTAATAGGCAGGTTTCTATTTTGGAGGCCGGGAAAAACATAACTCAAGAAACAAGACTTTTTGATCCAAATAAAGGTGAAACAAGATCAATGAGAAGTAAAGAAGAATCTCACGATTATAGGTATTTCCCTGATCCGGATTTGCCGCCACTAATAGTTTCTGAAGAGAAGATAAAAGAATTAAAAGAAAAACTTCCTGAGTTACCTGATCAGAAAAAAATCAGGTTTTGTGAGGAATTCAACTTAAATAGCTATGATGCAGAAATATTAGTTTATGATAGAGACACAGCCAATTTTTTTGAGGAAACAGCAAAGAATAGAGATCCAAAAATTGTTACTAGCTGGATTACAGGAGAATTGTTTTCTTATTTAAATAAAATTGATAAGAGTTTAACTGAATCTGGGTTAACTCCAGAAAAATTAGGAGAGTTAGTCGATTTAATCAGTAATGGTTCAATATCTAATAGGCAGGCAAAAGAAATTTTTGAGGATTATGTTAAATCATCAAAAAATGCCAAAGAGTTTGTTAAGGAAAGGGGATTAGCTCAAGTATCAGATAAAAGTGAAATAGAAAAATTAATAGTTTCTGTTTTACATGAAAATCCAAAAATGTTAGATGATTATAAAAATGGCAAAGATAAGTTGTTTGGTTTTTTTGTAGGGCAGGTGATGAAGCTATCAAAAGGAAAAGCAAACCCTAAAATAGTAAATGAGCTTCTTGAGAAAAATCTGAAGTGATAAATTAATGGAGAGGTGGCCGAGTGGCTGAAGGCGACGGTTTGCTAAACCGTTATAGGTGGCAACACCTATCGTGGGTTCGAATCCCATCCTCTCCGCCAATTATTTTTAAAAATAAAAGCGAAAACATAGGCATCTAAACTACGAAAAATATGATGTTAAATTAATTAATTGTGGTAGAAGTGTGGTATTTATATATGTCAGAGCTGAAAAGTATATTAATGTAATAATATAATAAATGACCCCAGTAACACCAGTGATCAACGAGAGGAATGTTAGTTTCATCCCTTTTCTACGATCATCTAAATTTTCATTTTTGTTGGAAATTGCCTTTGAATGTAAAGTTCTACCAATGGCTAGGAAGATAATCATTGGAACAGCAAAAAAAAGCAAATTATTAAAGTAAAGAATGAAACTTAATAGTAAAATTATTGGTACAGTTTCACAGAAGTTTGCATGAGCTCTAATTGCTCGCTCAAGAACAATACCTTTAGATCCAATTCTTATTTTATTCTGTCTTCGTAACTTAATTACATTTATAATTAATGTATAATAAAGTTTACAAATATATACCAATAACAATAAGTATGTGATTTCAAATATAGATCTTAACATTGAAAAATTATATTCATTTTACATATTAACTTAAGCATTTTATAAATTATCTCAAATTAATTTTTAATGAACGAAGAATTTGCAATACATTGGTTTAGGCAGGATTTAAGATTAAATGATAATCCTTCCTTAAACTATCTATCTAAGAATCATAAAAATATTGTTTGTCTCTATATTTACGATGAAGTTAATCCCGAAAGACAGCTTGGTGCAGCAAGCAAGTTATGGCTTCATCATTCTCTAAATGACTTAAATATAGCATTAGATAATAATTTATTGATTTTCAAAGGTAATCCAGAAAAAATTTTTTCTGAGATTTTAAGTAATTACAAAATAAAAGAAATTTCTTGGAATAGATGTTATGAACCTTGGAGAATTAAAAGAGACAAAACATTAAAAATCTATTTAAAAGAAAATACTTCGGTTAATTCTTTTAATGGTTCTTTGTTATGGGAACCATGGGATATATTAAAAAATGATGGATCTCCTTACAAAGTCTTCACTCCTTTTTATCAAAGAGGGTGCCTAAAATTCAAAGAGCCAAAAAAACCAGAGAATTGCAAATTAAAACTATATAATCACAAAATTAAATCTACTGACATAAATGAACTCGAATTGAATACAAATCGAACATGGGGCAAAAATATCATTAAGCATTGGAAGATTGGAGAGTCACATGCTGAAGAACTAATGAATACTTTTTTTTTATCGGGTATTCAAGACTATTCAGAGGGAAGGAATTTTCCTAATAAAAAAAATGTTTCAAGATTGTCGCCCTATCTTCATTGGGGACAAATTTCTCCTAATACCCTATGGCACAAAGCTTTGGAGCTTGAGAAAAAAATTGATGACAAAAATATAGAAATTTTTAAAAGTGAATTAGGTTGGAGAGAATTTTTCTATAGTCTAATGTATCACTTTCCAAAAATTCAAAATGAGAATCTTCAGAAAAAGTTCGATAAATTCCCCTGGGAATCAAATGATCATTTTTTTTCATTATGGAAAAAAGGTTTAACTGGTTATCCAATTGTTGATGCTGGAATGAGGGAGCTTTGGCAAACAGGTTATATGCACAATAGAGTAAGAATGATTGCTGGTTCATTTTTGGTAAAAAATCTTTTACTTCACTGGAATACTGGAGAAAAGTGGTTTTGGGACTGTCTTTTTGATGCTGATTATGCAAGTAATTCAGCTAGTTGGCAATGGGTTGCTGGAACTGGGACAGACGCTGCTCCATATTTCAGAATATTTAATCCAATAACACAAGGAAAAAAATTTGACCCAAATGCTGAATACATTAAAAAATATGTCCCTGAAATTAAAGATTTACCTATCAAATATATTTTTACTCCATGGGAATGTCCTAAAGATGTTTCTAATTCAATAAGTTTTAGAATTGGTCATGATTATCCTTATCCAGTTGTAGAAATTAAGGAATCAAGGGAAAAAGCATTAAAAGCTTTTTCAAGTTTGAAGAGTATGTAATATGAAAAAACTTTTTGTTGTATTGGGTAATCAGCTCTTTAACCCAAAATATTATATAAAATACAAAAATGATCATTATTTTTATATTTGCGAGGATTATGGACTTTGCTCTTATGAGAAACATCATAAACAAAAAATTCTATTTTTTTTATCATCCATGAGATCTTTTGCAGATGAATTAAAATACGATGGCTATAAGATTATCTATAAAAAAATTGAAGATGATGACTTTTTAAAAAAGTATTCAGAAAAATTAATCACCGAAATTAAAAAAAAAAATATTTCAGAAATTTCTATATTTGAAATTGAGGATAAGCCTTTTGAGAATTATTTAATTTCAGCTTTAAAAAAAATTGTCAGAATTAATTATTTAAATTCTCCAATGTTTTTAAACTCCAGAGATGATTTTAGAAAATATCTTAAAAAAGTAAAAAAACCATTTATGGCTCAGTTTTATAAGGAGCAAAGAATAAAGCAAAAAATTTTATTAGATTCCAATAATAAACCAATTGGAGGTAAATGGAGTTTTGACTCTGAAAATAGAAAGAAACTTCCAAGTAAAATAAATATTCCTGAACAAATCAAATTTAATGAAACAATTCATACGGAAAATTTGAAAAAAATTATAAAAAATAAATTTTCAAACCATTTGGGTAGTGTCGATAATTTTAATCTATGTACTGAAAGGAAGAATGTAAAAAAACTATTTAACCATTTTATAGAAAAAAAATTAGAGATGTTTGGTGATTATGAAGATGCTGTAGATGAAAGAGATAATATTTTATTTCACTCAGCTTTAAGTCCACATATGAATCTGGGTCTATTAACTCCTGAAGAAATTGTTGATGAATTAAAAAAAATTTCCCCAAAAAAATTAAATTCTTATGAAGGTTATGTTCGTCAAGTTATTGGTTGGCGAGAGTTTATGAGGGGTATATATCAGAATTTCGACGAAAGATTAGAAAAAGAAAATTTTTTTAATCATAAAAGAAAGATGAAAAATTCCTGGTATAACGCAACAACTGGTCTAGAACCTCTTGATTTTTCAATTTGTAATGTCATAAAACATGGATGGGTACATCACATAGAAAGATTAATGATATTATGTAATATTATGAATTTGTGTGAAATAAATCCTAGAAATGTATACAAGTGGTTTATGGAAATGTTTGTTGATTCATCAGATTGGGTTATGTCGCCGAATGTTTATGGAATGGGATTATTTAGTGATGGAGGAATTTTTTCTACGAAACCATATATATGTGGTTCTTCTTATTTTTTAAAAATGATGCATTTTAAAAAAGGTACTTGGTGCGATATAATGGATGGTTTGTATTGGAAATTTATAGATAGAAATAAAAATTTTTTTTTATCCAACCCAAGGCTTTCCATGATGGTTAAAATTTTAGAAAGAATGAAAGTTGAAAGGAAAGAAAAAATATATAAAGCTGCAGACCAGTTTATTGAAAGGAATACGTTCATTGGTTAAGGTGTTTTATAATAAATCATGTAAAATTTGTAATACTGAAATAAACCATTACAAAAAACATTCTACCAGCAATATTTCATGGATCGATATAGTTGATAATAAAAAAGCTCAACAGCTTACTTCTAAGTCATATGAGCAGTTGATTAGAAGAATTCATGTTATTGTAAATGGAAAAACAATAGAGGGAGCTCAAGCTTTTCTTGTAATATGGAAAAATATTCCAAAATATAGAATTCTATATAGAATTTTTAATAATAAGCCAATGTTTTTAATTTTACACCTCTTATACGAACTTCTTGCTTTTCTTCTTTTTATTAAAAATAAAAATTTACTTAATAAATGAATAAAAAAAAATTATTGTCCAAAATCTGTGTAACCTGTAACAGGCCGTTCTCATGGAGAAAAAAATGGGAAAAAAATTGGGAAAAAGTGAAATATTGCTCTAAAAAATGCTCAAGTAGATTTAATCTAGTTTAGTATATCTTAAATAAGGTTTTATTTTATTAAATTGACCAAATAATTCTCTAGCTTCGTCATCTGATACAGCTGGAATAATAATTACTTCATCATTTTTTTTCCAATTTGCAGGTGTTGCAACCTTTTGCTCACTAGTTAATTGAATGGAATCAAGAACTCTGAGTATTTCATCAAAGTTTCTTCCTGTAGTCATTGGATAAGTAAGCATCATCTTAATTTTCTTTTCTGGATCAATCATAAAAATAGATCTAACAGTTGCATTTGTTATGGCTGTTCGCTTTCCATCGTTGACTTCCTCTGCTGGAAGCATATTAAAAAGCTTGGCTATTTTAAGTTCTTGATCTGCTATTAAAGGATAATTAACTTTTGCATTTTGCGTTTCTTCAATATCTTTCTTCCACTTTATATGATCATCAACTGAATCAACACTTAGACCTATTAACTTACAATTTCTTGAACTAAATTCATTTTCAATCTTTGCCATATAACCTAACTCTGTTGTACAAACTGGAGTGAAATCTTTTGGATGAGAAAATAAAACTCCCCAAGAATCACCAAGATATTTATAAAAATTTATATCACCATGAGTAGAGGGGGCATCGAAGTTAGGTGCAATGTCGTTGATTCTTAACATTTTTTTATTCTATTCAAAATTTAAAAAAATGAAATATTATTTATTTTTTTTATATTTTATATAATTTAATTATGAAGAAACGAAATGAAGCTTATTCCAAATGTATTTAACAAAGCTCACTTGGAAAAACAAAGTGAGCCTTTTTTTATTTTTTATAAAAAAAAACTGGAAGATAGAATTGAATTTTTCATAAATAATTTTGATGCAAATATTCTTTACGCTGTTAAAGCAAATCCATCCAAGATTGTTATAAAAATTTTAGCTCAAAATGGTATAAAATCCTTTGACGTTGCATCATTGAATGAGATGAAAGTTGTTAAAAAAATCATTCCCGATTCGCATTTATTTTATATGAATCCAGTTAAACCAAGAAATTTTATAAGAGAGTCTTATTTTAACTTTAATGTTAAAGACTTTGCTATTGATAGTTTGTTGGAGCTAAAAAAATAGAACAAGAAACTAATTATGCCAAAGATATAAAAATACACTTAAGAATAAAATTAAACAGTAATAACTCATTTGTTGACCTCTCCGAGAAGTTTGGTGTAGAAGAAAAAGAAGCACCAAAATATTTAAGAGAAATTAGCAAACAAAATTTTAAAGTTGGAATCTGTTTTCATGTGGGTTCACAGTGTATGAATTCAAAAGATTTTAAATCAGCAATAAAAAAATGTAAGAAGATTATTCATAATAGTGGTGTTGAAGTTTCTTCTTTAGACATTGGTGGTGGTTTTCCTTCAAGTTATCCAAAATTCAAACAGTTTTCTCTAAGTGATTATTTTAAAAAAATACATAAAGAATTTAGTGAATTGAAAGAAGCTTTTAAATTTAATATCAAATTATACAGTGAACCTGGAAGGTCAATTGTTTCAGATTGTATGTCATTAATAGTAAGAGTTGATTTGAAAAAAAATAATAGATTATTTATTAATGACGGAATTTATGGTTTTTTAAATAATGCAGGATTTAGAGAATTTAATTATCATGTAAAATTATTTAACAGAATTGATAATGTTTCCAAGTTAAAACCTTTCAGGTTTTTTGGGCCAACTTGTGACTCTGCAGATTTCATGAAAGGTCCTTTTTATCTTCCAAGTTCTGTTAAAGAAGGAGATTGGATTGAAATAAAACAAATGGGTGCTTATAGTATAACAATGAAAACTGATTTTAATGGATTTTTTGAAAAACCACAAATATATTTAGATAAGTAATCAGATAATTAAATTAACACCTATAGATATTAAAATAATTCCAATTATTTTCTGTTTAGTTACTTTCTCATTAAAAAATAATTTACCTAAAATTATAGCACTAAATTGACCTGTAGCTCTTTTTATTGATTCCATAATCGGAACAAAATTTAAAAGGATTGCGTAAAACTGAGTAATAGTTGCAACAGTTCCAATAATTGTAGTAATAAAAATAATTCTATAATTCTTGAAAATATTTTTTTGTTTTTGTTTATTTGAAGATAAAAAATAAAGAATCACGAACGTAAAAAAAGATTGAATAAGACCATGAATATTAATTGAGCTATGTTGAAGACAAATTTTATCAAGAACGGGAGTTAAACTCCAACAAACAGAGACTAAAATCATAAATTTAGCACTTTTATTGTTACTAATTGTTTTAAAGCTTTTGAGTAATTTTTTTAATTCAAGGCCTTTAGAATATAATATTAATGTTCCTAATATGATACCAAAGATTCCAGTATATTGAACTAGACTCAATTCTTCTTTTAGAAAAATACTAGAAAAAATCGAGCTAAAAAAAGGAGAAAAAGAGAGCAGGGGAATTGTAAGACTTAATTCAGATTCTTTAATTGACTTGAGAAAAAGTAATGCAGAAAATATACCCAAAGTGATTAAAATCAAACCTGGCAAAAAATAGGAATATAAATAAATAAAAATATTACCTTTAATACTCCATAAAAAAAAAAAAAATATTTGAACTAATGAAAATATCATCAATAATGTTTTTGGATCTATATGTTTTAGAGTTAATTTTCTTGTTAGGTCAAACATCGCCCAAAAGATTCCTGATATTAAACATATAAGTATTTGCATTGAAAAAATTTTTGATGAATATTTCTATTTTATTTTTAATTGTCTCATATTCTCAGACAAAGTTACAAGTTAGTAAAGTAGCAAAAATTGATAATAAAGATAGATACGTTAGCAATTATGTCAAATACATAGATAAGGATATTGGAAAGTTAGAATATTTTAGTTTTTTTGGAATGCAATTTTTAACAAACAAAAAACTATTGCTTTGAAGATATTAGAGCTTGATGCAAAAATTTATGATTGAGTTGCTAGAATATTAACTTGGGGCGGACATTCAAAGATATTATATTAATATAAATCAGTCTAAAATGAAGATTATTAAATTAGAAAAGTTTTAAGATTTTGGTGCATGAAGAATCAATTTATTTGATTAAACTACATTCCAGGTAATCTCATTAAACTAGCACCAACTGAATCAAGTTCTTCAGCCATTTGAATAAACTTAACATGCATTTCAAACTTTCTTTGTTGGTCAATTGTATTAACCATTTCCTCTACAGCATTTACATTACTTTTTTCTAAATGACCAGAAACAATTTTGGCTTGTTGATTTGGTTCAATATCAATGATTTCTGTTTGTCCATTTTCATTTGGTTCAGATTCGATTCTTATATGACCATCTAATGTCTTTTTTAACTTATCATTTTCACCAGGGGAGTATGTTGCCATAACTCCAATATTTTGTGGTAATGCATCTGGTTCTGCTCCTATCGGAATTATGAAAACTTCTCCTTGAGGTGAAATATTAATTTCTCTAAATGCAGGAACCTCAAGTGGCTGAAGGCCACCATCAAGAATTTTATTTCCTGCGCCATCTAATAGTTCACCAGTTTCACTAGTTTGAAAATCTCCTCTTCTTGATAAAGATGGTCTTCCACCATCTCGTGGCTGTATAACAAAATAACCATTTCCATCAATTGCTACATCAAGTGGATTTTTAGTAAAGTCCATCACTCCTTGTTCAATTGAGAAGCCTCCTATATTTCTAGAAGATACAATCCTGGGCTCAATACCATTCTGTCTATTTAAAAAAATCGACCCAAAATCAGTTACCACGTCTTGTCTGAATCCGGGTGTGCTCAAATTTGATAAATTATGGGAAGTAGCAACCTGATTTTCCATAAGCATTTTTAAGCTGTTTAGTGCTGTTTGTGCCATTCTATCCATTAAAATACTCCAAAAATGAAATTTAATTACATTCTGATATTAACAATTGCTTGAGTTGTTGCAGCTGTTGTTTCAATTGATTTAGCATTTGCTTGGAAGTTTCTTTGAGCAGTGATTAGGTTCACAAGTTCTTCTGTAATGTCAACATTCGATCTTTCTAATGAACCAGATAGAACTGTTCCAAAACCTTCAGCACCTGCTTCACCAACTGTTGCTGTACCAGAAACTGCAGTTTCAACATAAGTTGCGTTACCAATTTGTTTCAAACCATTTTGGTTGTTAAAGTTTGCAAGAACAATTTTTCCAAGCGGATTGTTTTGTCCATTTGTATAGTTTGCTCTAACTGTTCCAGATGCATCAACCTCTAAACCATCCAATCTTCCTGATGTAAAACCATCCTGATTAACTGTTGAAACGAAGAACGGTTGAGCTAGCTGAGTCGATTTGGTAAAGTCAATATCTAGATCAATACTAAAACCTGCCTCCTGCTTTTCATAATGAACACCCTGTTTTGGACTAACAATTCGACCAGATTTATCAAAAGTTAATTCTCCTTCGTCTATGTACAAAGGATAATATCCATCAACTAAGTTAGCTGGTGGTGTTGTAACTTTGTTTCCAGCGGCATCAACATAAAGAGCCAAACCTTCACTATTTGTTGCTTGTGTAAGATTATAAATTTGAGGAACTGATCCAACACCTAAGTCAACATTGTCGAGCCCAAATTTTGATGCTCCTCTTACTTTAATTGTAGAATCTCTTCCGGTTGTACCATTTGTAAATGTGAATTTATTGGTGGAGGAATCGTATTTCACTGTAATACCACCACCAACTGTTCCAGAGGTATCCTCGATTTGATTAATTCTTGATTGAAGTGCTTCAGCTAATGTTGTGCCAACATAAAATCCTTGAGGTATTTCAATAATACCGGCGACACCATTAACAGAAACGTTAAATATGTTTTCATTATTCTGATTGGATAACCTAAAGACTTGAGTAAGATCCTCAGTCGCGGAAGATCCGAGAGCCTGCGCAGGTTGTGCTGCCAAACCTTTTGCTGCAGTTTTCAAAGCATTCGTCTTAGTCTTCCCAATACCAAGTAGGTTATTATCCCCAGAGAAAAAGTCAGTGGAATCAGTCACAGATCCATCTGTTGTTGATAATGCGTATCTTCCTACTTGAATATCAGATGCAGTTTGATTGGTTGTAACTCCAAGTGCGCCATTAGCAGCAATTGTTTCTCCAGTAGTTCCACTGCTAAATTCGAAGGCTTTCAATTCACTGTTGTAACCTACTTTTACACCAAATCTTTTATCATTTAACTGAATTTCAGCTCCATCAGCTACAAAAGTTGCTGCAGAGAACTTTTCACCACCTCTTATAAGAGTGGTTGAGGTATCATCTGCAGTTGGAATACCCAAGTTATTTGTAGCAGTGGCTGTTGAAGAACCATAAAGTTTAAAACTATTAAAATTACTGTTTGTACCTGTACCAATTAAGTTTCTATCAACTTCAAATTGTAACCTTTGATTTAAAACATCATAAGATACCTCAATTGGTGGATTTTTTTCATCAACCCAATGCATTTGAGGGGTAACCTTATCGGTAGCACTTCCATCACCATTTAAATGGTTATCTCTTGCGGCCGCACTGGCATTATCACCAATACCGATTAGATCAAATGTATCAAGAGTTGTCCCAGATGTAGTTTTATCATCTTTAAGAGTAAATTGTTCTGTAAAACCGTCCAGAATATGTTTGCTTGAATTGTTAGCAACCATTTGTCTATCAGTATAAGCATGTTTATTTGCAGTTCCAATTTCCCTCATTACTAATGTTTTGTTACTAAAGTTAACATCTGCACCTTTATAAACAGCTGAAGGATCAGCACCTTCAAAGAATGCTTCAACTGAGGTAGATACAGTACTATAGATATTTGAATCATTACCAGTAGTAAAATCAATACTAAAGTCAGAATCTGGAAGATTCATGCCAGCAGTACTACATTCAATGTAATATTGAGCAGCTCCACCTACTGTCTCTGAACCAACGCTAGTTACAGTAAATTCTCTTCCATTAATAAAGGCTCCGTTAGTAGTATCGGTAGTGTTAGCATAGAACTGGCCAATTAATCTTACTTTTGAATTCGCAGCTATATTATTTGTAGCAGGATTGGTTGTTCCAAAGTGGAATCTTATAGTATTCTCTGATTGATCATAAAATACAGCTTTTCCTGCATTTGCTGTAGCTCCGGAAGGATTAATAGCCATTTCTGTCTTTTTATCGTAAACATGAACTTGTGGACTTTTTCCAAAGTAAGAATATGTTAAATATTGATTTGTAGCGGTGAATCCAGATGCAGCAGTATCACTCGATGAGGAATTTCTTTGGAATTCCCAAGCTTGACTTTGTTCAAGCATCGTGGACATTTCTTTTCCTGTTGCTCTGTAAAATAATTGGCTTGAAATACCTAAAGCTGATGCCTTAGCTGTGTCAACCACTCCACCCGCTGAAGCTCCTGTTTGTTTTGATACAGCATAAGTATTAAGAGATTCATTAAGTCTTGCTTGAGTGTGAGCTAAGAATTGATCTCTTGTAAAATCTGGTGATGCACCAGTTAAAACTATACCTTCTTTTGAAGATACATAGGAGTCAGATAAAAGGTCAACAGAAATTGGTGTAGTTAAACCTGCAGAAGTTCCATCAGCATTTAACTTTTGTAGATCTATTGTTAATGTATCGTCAACGTTCTGAACAATCTGAATCTTTTTATCATCTCCATATGCTGCGTTAACGGATCTTTGTATTTCAGTTGCTAATTGAGCAGCATTATAAGAACCTGGTCTAATGTCAATATTTACTGGTTGGTCACTTCCATCAACATTAATTGTCATGAAATTTTTCCCCCAGTAGGTTTGTGAACTTGTATCGCCACTTTCTCTGGTAGCATTAAATTGCAATGGATCAGTAACAACATTAACAGTTTTGTCACCTTCCTCACCAAAGTCAAATGCACTTGATTCCCCAGTAATTTTTGCGGGAGTAGAATCAACCAAGGTTTTAAGATCATCTTGTTTGTATAGCGCTGATCCTTTACCTTCTAAGAAGTAGTTATCATCAGGAACTTTAGTTGTTTGTTGTCCAAACCTATCAATAAAAATTGGTTGTTTTGTATCATTTACAGCCTTAACAAGATCTGGATCAATAACAGTATCATTTATAACCAATCTAGTATCATATTTATTTGTTGGGTCGGTAGCTGATGCTGCTTGTGTTCTTATGAAGAAGATTGTTGCGATTGTTGGGTTACCTAAATCATCAAAGATTGTAATTGATGTTGAGTTATTATAAGTAGTTGGATCGTTTGGATTAAATACGTAACCACTCGCAAATTGAGCGTTGTCTGTAATAACGTCACTAGTTGCAGAAACGTTCACACCTAATTCAATTGCTGTTGTTGCTTTAGGAGTTCCAGATGTTACAGGTAGTTGAAGTGGGATTGCACTTGTTAAATCTTTTGCTGTTACAGAACCGTCAGCATTCACTGGGAATGTAAGAAGGAACTGACCAGAAGAGTCAGTAACATATCTATCGTTGTTAACGTTAAAAGATCCGTTACGAGTATAAACTGTTTGTCCAGAAGTTAAAGAAGGTTTAAGTGAGAAGAAACCTTGTCCTGAAATCGCCATGTCAAGAACGTTCAGTGATGAGGTAATATTACCCTGAGTAAACTGCTGTTTAACACTTTTTAGAATTGTACCAGAACCAATTGATGAAGATGCATTCTGTAATGGTGATGTCGCAAAAATATCACCAAATTCTGCTCTTGATCTTTTAAAACCAGTCGTGTTAACGTTAGCGATATTATTCGAAGTTGCCGAAATATCTGATTGTGCTCCGTTTAGTCCGGTTAGTGCTGTGTAAAATGACATGTTTTTTCTCCTCTGTTGTTATTAATTATTTGATTTAAATTTTATTGCTTCAGATGCTGAGATTTCACCATAATCTTTAGTCTCTAAAATCACATCTTCGCTATTCTTAGGTGCTGATGCTGCAATAACTTTATTGTAAACTGCTGTGCTCAATCCATCTGATCCTTCAGAATTTCCTGAGTAAGCTTGAATAGATAATTTTGTTTTATTTGTTTTAATTTCATCTGGAATATCAGTCCAGCTAAATCCAACTAATCCCTTTTCTTGAGAACCTAGATTCATTGAATGAACTATCTCACCACTAGAATTTGTAAATGTTAAACCAACGTCATTGGAGTATACCGGGAGGTCAACAACTCCATGTATTTCTCCTTTATCATCTGGGCTAGCAATTTGACCTGGAACTAAAACTGAATGTCCAAGGAATTGTGCAGCCGTAGCTACTCTATTTGGTTCTAGTTTGGAACCAAGGTTAGTTAAATTATTATTAATCTCTGTTATTCCTGTAACTGTTGAAAATTGTGCCATTTGAGCTATGAAATCTCCATTGTCCATTGGGGCAAAAGGATCTTGATTTTGTAATTGAGTAGTCATAAGTTTTAAAAAATCCTCCTGACCAAGTGATGATTTTTTACCACCTTTTGCTGCTTCATCTTGAGTTTTAACTCCAAGTTTATTCAAAATATTATTTAAAGATTGTTCTGAAGTTTTTGAGATATCTGCCATAATTTCCCCTTAAATTTACCTGCCCATACTAGCAGTTTTGAGCATTAACGCCCTAACAGTTGATATAACCTCTACATTATTTTGATATTGTCTTGATGCTTCAAGCATATCCACATATTCTTCTTCAATGTTTACAGGTGCTCTATATATAAACCCATCTTTGTCAGCCATTGGATGACCAGGCTTGAATTCTTTTATTGGATCAATATCCATTTTTTTTACGGTAACTGCATCAACAGTGGAAATCCCTCTTTTTCTTATTAAATCAAAATATTTGGTCTCAAAAACTGGTTTAACTGGTCTGTATGCTCCCTCTGGTGTGGATGCAATGTTATCTGCATTTGCTAGGTTACTTGCAGTTGCATTTAGTCTTACTAATTGAGCGCCCATAGCTCTTTGAGCAATATGATAAATATTTTTAATATCCATTATTCACCCCTTATGGCTCCCATCAAACCTTTAACTTTAGAGTTAATAAAATCTAGTGTTGTTTGATACCTTACAGCGTTTTCTGCAAATTCCATTTGTTCAACTGCTAGTTCAACAGTATTTCCATCTACTGATGGATTTACTGATTGTCGATATTGAACCTTTCCTGGTAAGTACTTAGAAGTTAAAGCAATATGACTTGAATTAGAGGTTTTGAGAGGTCCCTCATTCAGCGATCTTGCCAATTCCACTTCAAAATCGACATCTCTTGCTTTGTAATTTGGTGTTGCAGCATTAGCGATGTTAGAAGCAAGTATTTCTTGTTTCTTGTTTCTTACTCTTAATGCATTGCTCAATACATTTAATTGTTGTTTAATATTATCTACCATTTTGTAAATTCTTTTAATTTTGGTTTAGAATTTGCAAATTAAATGCCAAAAGAAAGGTAATAAAAATATGACCGATAAAAATGCATTTAATCCGGACTTAGACCCTGAAGTAATAAAGGTTAGAGATAAAATAATTAGTAAGATAGGAGACAAACCCCTCGAGGAAGTAAATACGATAATAAAGAAATTATTAAATGAAAGTATGGATGATATTACAAGGTTAGGAGCATTAGCTGCAAGGTTGAAAATTATTAGATCAAAAATTGAATTATTATACGAAAGTAAAGTTGAAATAAAGCCTAAAAAAGTAGAAAAAAAACCAGATGAAATTAAAGAAGAGAAAAAAGTTAAAAAAGAAGTAGATGAAAATTGGATTAGAATAAAAATGCTTGAAGCAAGCGAGTTAAATGGAAAACAAATCGATAAAGGTGTTATTCTTGATGTAAAAGAGGAAGATGGAAAGAAACTTTTAGACACAAAAAAAGCTGAGATAGTTGAAGAAAAAATGGAAGGTGCTTCACCAATTAAAAAAAGCGAAACAATTAACTCAAAAGATAAGAAAATTGAAGAAGAGAAAGAGGATAAAAAAGAAGAAAATAAGACCAATCCTCCTGAAGCAAAAGAAGGAGAAAAGAATGAAAAAGATTCAAAAGAAGGCGAAAAGAATGAAAAAGATCCAAAAGAAGAAGTAAAAGATGAAGAATTAAAAGATGAAGAATTAAAAGATGAAGAATTAAAATCACAAGAAAAAAATACTTCTCAGGAAAGTTCTGATTCTTCAAAAGATGATTCAAAATCTAAGAATCTTCTGGAAAAACATGAAGATGCCGTATCAGATGATGATAAAAAAGATGGAGAGAAAGACGATCTAAAAAAAGAAGAAGAAAAGGTCGATGATAAAAAAGTAGAAACTGACCCAGTAAGTAAATCTGAAACTATAGAAACAAAAGAAAGTGAAGAAAAATCTTCAGATAAAATTAATGAAGAAAATAAATTAAATGAGGAAAATAAATCTAAAGAAGAGGGTGGGGAGGAAAATAAAACTTCAGAGAATTCAGATAATAAAACCTCTTAGATTATATAGTTATAAAAATTAGTGTATATGATTTATGATTAAGGATTTTTTTTTTCTTTCTATAATATTTTTGTTAATCTCTTGTGAAGATCTTTTTCTTAGGTTTAAGTACGATACAATTAATTGCAAAAAGAATGCTATAGGTTTAGACAAAATTTCTATCAGTAATGATTCATTAGGTTCGTTAGTTGATGTTCAATTTGGCGATATTTATTATTCAATCAAAATTATTAAAAATAATAAAAATTTTATGCTTTTAAGTGATAAAGACCTCAACCTAGAAATTTCAATATTTAAGGATGAGAAAAATAAAGTGGAGGTTAGGATTAAAAATAAAATTACAATATTATCATGCGAGACAAAAACTTTTAAAATGTAATTAGTATTTTCCGTGATACTTTAAGATTGGTTCAATCTCTTCATTACTTAAACCAGTTATCTTAGCAATTTCGTCTAAACTTTTTCCCTGATTAGCCATTTGGATAGCTGTTGTTATATTTGTGTCGCCTTTATTAGAATCTGCAAGCCTTGAGATTTCTAGATCTAGTTTTTCTAAAACATATTTATAATCTTCAATAGTTTTCTTTTGTTCAGATAAATTTAGCTCAAGTGTTCTAAATTCTTCAATTAGATCTTTGATTGCTCTTTCTAATATACTAATTTTTTTTGAATTATTGGCATTCTTTAAATGATCAAAGAAATATGCTCCAACAACAATTATTATAAAAAAAATTGTAATTATTATTATTAGTGAAGTTGTATTTCCAACAGGATCTTTTTCGATAAAGTTGTTTAGGAAATTCATAAATTTATATTATTACTCTTTTATGATAACAACAACTCTATTTAAATTTTCTATTGTCTATAAAATTTTTAAATTCTGTAAATATTTTATTATTTGATTCATTAAGATTTTCCATATTTTCCATGGCTTTTTTTAATAAATCAATTTTTTGTAAAACTTTGTCTTCGACTTGAAGGTCGTTGGCTTCCATAAAATTTCTTATTTCTTTAGAAACATTGTGAAGGTCTTGTTCTATTTTATTTAGATCTTGAACGTTTTTACTTTTAGCAGCTTTATCAAGTAAAGTTAAGAATAATTCTAATTTTTCTTCCATTAAAGAGATTAAGTCTTATTTCATTTCCTTGTAAGCGTCGAAGAGTGCATCAGTTATTTTAGATAAATCTATTGGGTAATTACCGCTTCTAATAGCTTCTTTAATTCTTGTAGTTGCGTTCTTATCTATTGGTGGTTCCTTGGACATACTTTTAATTTTCTCCTTAGTTATGAACTGCGAAACCTTTCCATCGTAAGCATCAATTTTAGTATTACTTGGATTATCGACTTTTTGAACTTTACTTTTAACTTGAGCACTAGAATCAACAGCTTTTTTTGAGCTAGTTAGCCCAGCATTCAAGTTTTTATTTTTAATTTGATCTATCATTTCTTTAATCCTTGTTAAATATAACGACTACTTATCAATTTTGTTTAGTGTTAAGTATAACTTTTTTTTTATTTTTTGCATATCCAACAATAATTTTTCCACTTTTGACATTTTTTACTTTGATTTTTCCCATATAATTAGCGTTATTCATGGCAACACCTTCTTCTTTGATGGTTATAAAACTTTTATTATTAATAATTGTAACAATGGCATTTTTCTCAATAAGCCAATCATCTTTGAGGTTTGAATAGCGTATTGCCTCATTGGGTCTTACCTTTTTTTTTAATCTTTTTCCTACAATTTCTGATTTTTCAGTAATGAACATATTTCCTATGGTGTTATTTTTTTTTATTGTAATTAAGTCTTCTTCTAAAATAATTGATCCTTTATTTTTTAACTTTTTAAGTGCGAAAACATCTGCTGACTTTTTCTTGCTTTTAACTATTTTTTTTTGATTTGTTTTATTTCTAACAATAAACTGCCATGGGTTTTTTCCTATGCAATTTACTTTAATGAGTTTTGAGTTTCCTGAAATATCATTAATAATAATTTTAGATGGATCACAATCTGGGTATTTTAATTCGCCTAGTATGGAAATATTTGCCTCTTTACCGTTTTTTTCTAACCAATTTTCAATCAATAACTTTAATTGACTACCTGAGATTGTAGAGGCACTTAAATTGTTACTTACACTCAACAGTATTATCAAAGAAATGAAGGCTTTTTTCATGTTTAATTTAATTTCCATAGAAATAAATATGACCACTTCTTGATGTTATATTTGAAGTGTTTTGTGTGTTTTTTATATTTTTTACTAAATTCATTACTTCATTTATTGAGGGAATTTTTATATTCTTTCCTGCATATAAAAAATGAGGGTTATTTCTCACAAAAGCATGTTTATTAAGTTGTATAACGGAAACTTCTATCATTTTCATATTTAGACCGCTTTTACCATAATATTTTTTTAAGATTCCACTTAGTGATTCACCACTTTTCACTTTATGACTAACTGAATAGTTCTGATCTTTTATAAAAATATTCTTTTTATTAAGTTTTCCTCCATGATTCATCGCACCTTTATATTCCAAAACAACGAATGGTTCATTAGAGTTAACATTTTCTGATAAAAAAATGATAAGTATAGTCAATATAATTTTTTTCATTTTGCACCTAATTAAGAAATTTTATTATCTTTCCTTTAATATCTTCTTTTTTATTTAATGGGTTTAGAGGCTCTATGATAGAAGAATTTCCTCTAGAATCACTTACAGTTAAAACAACCCATTCACCCATAATAACATCATTAGCATTAGAAACAAAGCCAACTGTTCCTCTTTTTAAACCCTGATTAGATCCAATAGGAATTATAAGTTCATTATTAACTAGCTTAATTTCAGCCTGTAATGGTTGACATTTAAGTTTATCCAATACTCTATATTGAATTTTTGAAATACTTGATCGAACAAAATCAGTAAGTTTGTCTCTTGAAGCACCTAAAAAGGCGTCAACATGTGGGTATCCTGTTTTATTTCCTAACCATAGAGAAAACTTATAGTTCAGAGAATCTAATACATCATAATTTGGGCCTTCATAAATATTAAGTGTTATATCAACCATAATTTCTTTTGAAACTTTAGTAAGCCTACCTTTAGCATAATCAAGTCTTATAGTAGGGTGAATAGCAAACTCTCCGTTTTTTAATGCATTCCTATTTCCTTCAATAAGATTATTATAATCTAGATTTATTGACTTTTTTAAAACTTTATCAGGATTAAAAGCTATTTTAGAGACATCTTTTAAATTAATAAACTGAATTTCATGAAGATTTTTATAAACACCTGAGGATATAACATTTGGTAATTTATTTGTCCATGCAGGTAGCCTGCTAGAAACATGGTAATGAGCAGCTAAATATGACAAATTGACAAATTCTCTATTAGAACAGTCTAAAAAATTATTAACACTTACTAAATATGCTTTAATCGAAACATTATAGTGTGTTTCATCTGAACTTTCTTCTATAATTACGAAATCTTTAATAGTTGAGGATGGTCTAACTAATAAATTCTCGTTTAAATTTGTGTTAGCATCAATATTTGAATAACCGTCGATTTTTGCCCCACCTTGCAGACTTGCTAAGTAAAGTGCATCCTCGAGGGCTCTTTTTTTGGCTAAATCAACATCTCCATCAATAATAACAGCTCTTCCTTTTGAAAAAACTTCTTTAAACCCAATCTCATTAGCAATAAGGTAAGTTGATCCAAGAAGAATTATTAGTAATGATGAAAAGAAATAGACTAACTGCCTAAGAATAACATCAAATGAATGGTATTGTATTTTCTTCAATTAATATTCCTTACATAGACTGTGCTGATCTAAAAAGATAAGCAACCATATCTTGATCAATTTCCAAGACTGTTTCATAAGTATCACTACCAGTAGGATTGATTCTTACAGTTCTTGCTCCTCTGATAACCCCAGAGACAATACCTCTAAAAGTATCATTTTGAACCATAAGGTCTATAACAGTCGTATTACTATCTACTTTTAGACCATGAATTTGTTCAGCTAATTCTCTCATAGCAGACATTCTCGCGGCTCTAATAGCCATAAGCCTTTTTTGCTCAACATTCTGTCCAGGCTGGGTGGAAACAACAGCATATCCAGTAGCTGTTAATGTTGGAAAATTAATTGATGCACCATCTAGCAGCTCTCTTGTTTTGTTAAGTTGGCTAGTTGGTGTTGATGTTGAGTATTCATCCATGTTTGCATCTGGAACATCTACGAGTCCGGAATTATTAAATCCACTCATTAAGTTTCCGTTACAAGAATAAAGAAACATGGTTAAAGTAATAATAAAAAATTTGTTCATAATTAAATCCTCTTAAAAAATTTGTAAATTAATGTGCATAAATTATGCCATTGTTAATAATGTTAGATGAAACAAGCAATAATATATATGGCATATCTCTTGCATCCTTTTATTTATGTTAATTAAAATAAAAAAATCGCTGATTTCCAGTAATTTCCAAGGTCAAATTTTTGACTATGAATTTAATCAAAGGAACAATTAATGGATTTAGTTCTTAAAACATTCCAAAAAGAGAATTTTTTGAACTTTGCACGTACTTTCAGTATTCCAATTGGAATAATGATTTTGATTGCAATGATGGTTATACCTCTTCAACCATGGATGCTAGATATTTTATTTACATCAAACTTACTTGTTTCTTTGTTAGTATTGATGGTAGCTCTTCAAACTTTCAGACCTCTTGATTTCTCAAGTTTTCCGACAGTTTTACTTTTTGCAACTGTTTTGAGATTAGGTTTGAATGTAGCATCTACAAGAGTGATATTAAAGTCAGGACACAACGGAACTGATTCTGCTGGCTCAATAATTGAGGCTTTTGGTGAGTTCGTTATGTCAGGAAGTTACGCCGTTGGTTTATTTGTATTTACAATTTTAGTTATAATTAATCTTATAGTAATAACGAAAGGAGCAGGCCGTGTTTCTGAGGTAGCTGCTAGGTTTACTTTAGATGCTATGCCAGGCAAACAAATGGCCATTGATGCTGACCTTAATGCAGGTATTTTAACTAGTGAAGAAGCTAAAGTTAGAAGGAATGAAATAGCTAAAGAAGGCGAATTTTATGGTGCTATGGACGGTGCTGCAAAATTTGTTAAGGGTGATGCAGTAGCTGGAATACTAATTTTAGTTATAAATATCATAGGTGGACTAATAATTGGTTCTGTAATGCATGATTTATCTCTCAATGAGTCAGCTGAAACATATATATTATTAACTGTAGGCGATGGACTTGTTGCTCAGATTCCTTCATTATTATTAGCAATGGCAACAGCCACAATTGTAACTAGAATTTCATCAGATAATAATGATTTAGCTGGTCAGATTTCCAAACAAATGGGTCTATCTAAAGCATGGGTTCCCGTTTCTGCAGTATTACTTCTTTTTGGTTTGGTTCCAGGAATGCCTAATATTCTTTTTCTTGCCGGAGCTTTTATTTCTGGATCAATTGCCTGGTTTACATCAAAAAATAAGGATAATATAGAAGTTAATGAAGAAGATTCCTCTAAAGATGAAGAGGAAAATTTAGGTAGAATTGAAATAGATGAAGTTTCTGATAATGCATCTATATCATTAGATCTTGGGTATGGTTTAGTCTCTTTGGTAGATTCCAATGATAAAAAATCAGCTGGCCCACTCATTTCAAAAATTACTAGTATAAGAAAACAAGTTTCCAAAGATTTAGGTTTTATTATTCCTAATGTAAGAGTAAAGGATGATTTATCTCTTGATGCAAATTCATATAAAATAAGGATAGGTCATACAATAGTTGCAGAGGACAAGATTTATGTAGATAGAAAATTAGCTATGCCTGGCGATGAAACTCAATTAAAAGTACAGGGTATTCAAGTGAAAGACCCATCATTTGGATTAGATGCATTTTGGATAGAACAACATTTAGTTGCTAAAGCTGAAGCTAATCATTATATGATAATTGAGCCTGAAGCTGTTATTGCAACACATTTAAATCAAATTTTATTGAGGTTTGCTGGAGAATTAATAAGTCAAGACGATGTTCAATCATTATTAGATAACCTTTCTAAATCGAACCCACAACTTGTTCAATCTATAATTCCTAAACTTGTTCCTCTTCATTATTTAACAATTATTCTTAGAAATTTACTTGTTGAAAGAGTGCCAATAAATGATTTAAAGAAAATACTTGAAGCTTTATCGAATTTGTCTGAGAAAAAACTTAGTCCGGATGAATTGTCCGAAGCTGTTAGACCAGCTATAACATCATTATTAATTCAGAAGATTTCTAGTGTTAATGAACCTCTTGACGTGATTACCTTTAATCCAGAATTTGAACAAATGTTGATTTCAATGTCAAAAAAAAGTGGTTCTGATGGTCTGCTAATCGACCCTGCATTAGCCAAACAAATGATTAAATCTATTATTGATGTAGGCGAAAAAGCATCAATGGAGGGTAACTCTCTTGTTGTTGTTACATCACCAATAATTAGGAAAGATTTATCAATTTTACTTCGTCAACATGTTGATGACATTGTGGTTTTATCTTTTACAGAACTACCAGAAAATAAAAGAGTAAAGGTTATTGCTACAATAGGCGAACAAATATCAACTACTACAAAAAAGGAGAATGAAAATGAAAACACAACTATTTAAAGCTAGAGACATGAAAACTGCCATGAATCTTGTAAATGATGAGTTTGGAGAAAAAGCCATAATTCTATCTACAAAGAAGAACAATGGAGTAGTTGAAGTGGAAGCTTCAGACAATGATGAAATCATTGAAACACACAAAAAACAAACAGAAGAAAATAAAAACTTTTCGAATGTATTTATGAAAGAGTTAGATGAGTCAGTTAAAAATAATACAAAAAAGAGTAATATTTCATATCTTGGGTCAAAAGAATCTATTAAAAAATCAAGCCAAGCGGATGATCAAAAATTACTTGAGAAGATTCAAAAACAAATCGACTCTTTAAAAGAAGATTTGAATAGCATGATTCTTACTGATCAAACTGGAATATCAGATAAATTATCATATCATACTCCTATTCAGCTTCGAAAAGAAAAGTTTTTACCTGAAATTGTAAACAAATTAAGTTATTCTTTCATTGGTAAAAATCTCGAAGAGGGAAGGGTTTCATTTTTTAGGGAATTATCAAAAAAACTATCATCAGATGATTTTTCAAGGTTTTTAAATTCTAAAAATATTTTTGTTTTTGGAAATTCAGGATCTGGAAAATCTACTCTGGCTGCGAAAATTGCTTCATATCTATCAGATAAAAAAAATTCTAAAAATATAAATTTTATAGATGTGACAAACTCTAGTACAGGAAACTCGGATACTTTAAGGTCATATAGTAGAGTTTTAGGTTTTCCTGTTAAAGATTATAGTTTTTTTAAATTTAATGATGTTGATCCTGATAGATCAATTAATATATTCGATTTTTCAGGTGACATAAATTTTGGAATACAAAAAATTAAAGAGATAAAAAATTCATTTCCGTCATTTGATTTTTGTTCTATATTAGCAGTACCAAGTGGATCTAATTCTGAAATGATTAACGGTTTATCAGAAAAAGTTTCAGATATTAGGCCTATGGTTGCTGTAACAAAACTTGACGAATGTTGGGTTGGTGCAGAAGAATTTTCATCACTTGCTTTAAATAATGCCAGAATTGGTATTGTCACGGGTACAAAAGTTTTGATAGATTCAATTATTGAAGCGAATGAAAACTCACTAACTAAGTATATGAAAGAGAATTTTAAAGGTGTCTGATTCAATTGCGATAACGAGCGGAAAAGGGGGTGTTGGTAAAACAACTTTTGCTGTAAACCTATCAATCGCTCAAAAAAAACTAGCTGAAAAAATATTTTTATTGGATACAGATATGGGAATGGCAAATTCTCATGTTCTTCTGGGGGTTAACCCTGAATTTTCAATAGCTGATGTTATTTCTGGAGAAAAAAAGATATCAGACATAGTTGTATCTAATAAGAATGGAATTAATTTAATATCAGGAGGAACCGCAACTAGTAATTTATTAAATTTAGAGAATGTTAAAAGATATTCGATTTTGAATGAAATCGATAATTTTTTAAAAGAATCAGGTAATGTTAGGTTAATAGTTGATATAGCAGCAGGAGCTGAGGATAATGCATTAGTATTTTCAATGGCTTGTGATAGAATTTTGATTGTTATTATTGGTGAACCAACAAGTTTTATTGATTCTTATGCATTAATTAAAGCTTTATATGCAAAATCTTCTTTTAAGAATTATTGTGTTGCAGTGAATCAAGTAGATGATGAAGAGCATGGCAAGGAATTATTCAGCAAGTTTCAGTCAATAACATCTCAGTTTTTAGATGTAAACTTGCATTTCGTTGGATCTATAAAGAACTCTGGTAAAATAAGAAAATCTATAGTTGATAGAACACCAATTATGTCTAGTGAACCAAAATCAGATATATCTCAATCTTTTTTAAAAATTGCAAAAAATATAAATGAAACACCAATAAATGAGTGGGGAGGATTAACTTTTCTTTCAAAAGCAAAAAAAAGAGCGTAAGCTAATATTCATGAATAAATATTATTTGGATAAATCTCAAACATCAATAAATGATTTAGTCCAAGAAAACTTAGATTTAGTAAAAAAAATAGCATGGCAACTACATGGCAGGGTTCACAATATTGTAGAAATTGAGGATCTTATTCAACAAGGTATGGAAGGACTCGTTCATGCTGCCCAAAAGTATTCACCCAAGGAAGGTGTTAATTTTTCGCAATATGCTCACCTGAGAATAAGAGGTTCAATAATAGATTATCTTAGGAAAAATTCAAATCTCTGTAGGACAACTATAAAAAAAAAACAAGAGTTTGATAAATATAGAATTGATCTTGAAAAACAACTAGGAAGACAGGCTACAGAATCAGAGTTAATTAATTTTTTAGGAATTAATGATGACGAGTATAATTATTGGAAACAAGCATTTGAGGCTAATGTAGTTCAAAGTTTAGATACAGCTTATAACGAGTACTCAATTCTTTTTGCTAGTAAAGAAGATAATCCTGAATCCAGTTTAGAGAATAAAGAATTAAAAAAACAAATTACAGATGCGCTAAAAATTCTTAATGAAAGAGAAGCAATGGTTGCGCAGCTATATTATGTTGAAGAATTAAATATCTATGAAATAGCTGAAGTTTTAGAAATTAGTACAGGAAGAATTTCTCAAATAAAAAAATCAATAATTCAAAAGTTACGAAATGAAATCAATCCATAATAAAAAAAATACATGGGAAGAAATAAATAAGGTTATTTTAAGAGTTGATAATATTGATCTAAAATATGAAAAACGAACTTTTATTTTCCTTGATTGTGGTTTTGAAAATATTTCACGGGGAAGATGTGCTTTAAGAATTAAAGAAAAGATTGGTAAAACTTCTGACGATTTATTCATTCATTCGGATAAGGCTCTAATGGAAGTAAACATTTACTATGATTCAATATTCATTAGTAAGCTTCTTGAATATTTTTCTTATAAGAAAAATTCTACTAGGAAAATTAAAGTCATATTAAATATTTCTGATAGTTTGATGACTAATAATTCTGGCGATCTTTACATTAATAATAAAGTGAAAATTAAAGTTCAATCAATTAATTGGGATATTCCAATTTTATAGTTATCTTGCAGAAAGTTTTTTTGTTATGTCGACTTCTGTTTGAAGAAGTTTTGAACATCCATTGAATGCTCTTTGAGTCCTCATCATTAAAATTATTTCATCAGTTATATCAGTATTAGATTTTTCTAAAAATCCTGCTTGAATTTTTCCAATTGTTCTCTCTTTCGGAAGTCCAAAAGTTGGTTCACCACTTTCTTCAGTCTGTTGAAATCTTGCATTACCTGTATTTTTCAATCCATGTTCGTTTACAAAGTCAGCTAATTGAATCTGTCCAACTTTTTTAACATTGTCTATTCCATATGTAGCAATTATTTCACCTTCGCTATTAACAGATATTTCAGAAAGCATAGCATCCTTTGATTGCTGACCATCCATTATTTGAGAAATAAATGGGATATTTATTGGGGTTTGTCCTAAACCTAATAACGGTAATCCGTCAGTATTAACTAAATTACCCTCTCTATCAAGTTGAAATGATCCATCTCTTGAATAGGCAGGTCTGTCATTTATTGCTACAGCTCTCCCAAGAGGTTGACCTAAAACAAAAAAACCTTCACCCATAATAGCTAGGTCTAAGCTTCCATTTGTAGCCTGAAGAGAACCCTGCGAAAAACTTTGACGAGGTTTGATTGATTTAACACCCATACCTCTCGCAATTTCTGTAGAGTTATTATGTTGAGAGTGATATAAATCCTCAAATTGGGCTTCACTTTTCTTAAAACCATTCGTTCCAGCGTTAGCAATGTTATTTGAAATAACTGCTAAATCTTTATTTGAGGCATCAAGTCCTGTTCTGATAATTGAAAACATATAAAACTTCACAGCAAATAGTGTGCCATTTTCCTTGTTCGATTTTATTTTTAGTTGTATAGTCTTTTTTTTGGGCGGATAGCTCAGCTGGGAGAGCAATTGCTCGACACGCAATAGGTCGCAGGTTCAATCCCTGTTCCGCCCACCATGGTTAGATTATGAGAAGAAGAAAATTTCTAAAAAAAACCGTTGGCACATCACTTCTTGGTGGGTTGGTTGCATCAAGTTTGATATTCCCAAATATTGCTAATTCTAAAAAAAAACATACTTGGGTGGCAGTTTCTGCTTTTGATAAAGCAGGAATCTTAGGAAGAGCTTTTTCTAATTTATGTGAAGAAATTACAAGAATATCGGATGGTGAATTAAATATTAAACTTTTTCATGCAAATGAACTTGTTAGTGCATTTGAATCTTTTGACGTTGTACAAAGTGGAACATGTCAAATGGGCTTCGGTTCGCCTTACTATTGGGCCGGCAAGTCACCATCTATTTCATTTTTATCAGGAATTCCATTTGGATTTAACCAACAAGAAATGTCGGCTTGGTTTTATCATGGAGATGGGATGAAATTAGCAAATGAGGTGTATAATAGTTTAAACTTAAAATTTTTTCCTGCAGGAAATACTGGTAACCAGATGGGGGGATGGTTTAATAAATCAATTTCAAATGTAACAGATTTCAAAGGTTTAAAATTTAGAATGCCAGGTTTGGGTGGTGAGGTTTTAAAAAGTTATGGTACTAATGTTGTTCTTCTTCCAGGTCCAGACGTTGTTCCAGCTATAACATCGGGAACGATAGATGGAACGGAATGGATAGGTCCTGCCGCAGATCTGGGAAAAGGACTTCATAAAGTTTGTGACTACTATTATTACCCAGGGTGGCATGAGCCGGGGACTTGTTTAGAGTCATTTATTAATCTTGACGCTTGGAATAAATTAAGTAAAAGTTTACAAAGACTTGTAGAGGCTTGTTGTGCAAAATCAAATTCATCAATTGCATCTGAATTTTTTGCTAGAAATTGTTTTGCAGTAAAAAAATTAAAAGATCAGTATAATGTTTCATTCATTAGATATAATGATTTAGTTTTAAAACTTTTAAAAAGGCGATCCGATGAAATTGTGTCTAATATTGCTTCAAAAGATAAATTAGCAAAGAAAATTTTTGATAATATAATTTCTTTTAGAGAACTTGCAATATTTTGGTCTCACTATTCTGAAGCAGATTATTTAAATGCTAGAATTTTGAATGATTAAAGTTGATTTGGAAGCCAGGTAATTATTTCTGGAAAATTATATAAAATTATAATTAAGAAAATTTGTAGAATTATGAAAGGTATAACTCCTTGATAGATTTCACTGGTTTTAATTTCTTTTGGACAAACACCTCTTAAATAGAATAAAGCAAATCCAAATGGTGGCGTTAAAAAACTTGTTTGAAGATTAATCGCAAACATAAGTGCTAGCCATATAGGATCATAACCCATTGCTATAAGTGATGGGCCAACTATCGGTACAATTACAAAAACAATTTGAAAAAAATCTAAAAAGAAACCTAATAAAAAAATTATTAACATTACAATTATAAATGAGCTAAACGCTCCACCAGGTATTTCAGAAATAAAACTTTCGACCATTAAATCGCCCCCAAAGCCTCTAAAAACAAGTGAGAATAAAGATGCACCAATAAGAATAAAAAAAACCATTGATGAGATTTTTAAAGTTTCATTGCTTGCTATTAATAATGTATTCAGATTCACATTTTTTTTCTTTAGTGAAATAAAAATAGAACCCAATGCTCCGAGTGATGCAGATTCAGTTGGTGTTGCAATACCAAATAAAATTGAACCTAAGACAATGATTATAAGAGTAATTGGAGGTAAAATTATTGTAAGTATTTTTAAGAAACTTAGTTTTGTTCTTTCAATTAAATTATTATCAGGAAAAATACCTGGTCGAATTTTGGAACAAATTATTATCCACAAAAAATAAAGACCTACTAATAATAGGCCTGGAAAAATTGCCCCAGCAAAAAGATCAATACTACTTACAGGGTCAGGTGCTAGGTTACCAGAAATAGCAGCTGCTTGTTCATTTGCACCTTGAAATATATCAGCTAACAAAACCAAAACGATTGAAGGTGGTATTATTTGCCCAAGCGTTCCACTGGCACAAATTACACCTGTTGATATTTTTTTATTATAGTTCCATTTTATCATTAGGGGTAAAGATAAAATTCCCATAGTTACAACTGTTGCTCCTACAATACCCGTAGATGCAGCCATAAGAACACCTACAATAAGAATAGAATAAACGAGTCCTCCTTTAGTTTTACCCCACATTTTGCTCATATTTTCAAGTAATTCGTTTGCTATTCCTGATTTTTCAAGCATCACTCCCATAAAAATAAATAATGGGACTGCAATTAATGTTTCGTTTGTTAAAATTCCAAAAATTCTGTTCGGAAGAACAGTAATAAGAACAATAGGAAATAGATCTAATAGAAAACCAAATGTTGCTACAGTTATTGCAGTACCTGCAAGCGTAAGAGCTACCGGATATCCTGCCAGCAAAAAAATAGCAAGCAAAAAGAATAAAAAAAAAGCAAAAAATTCTTGATTAATAATATCAATCATTTTTTATTAAAAAAGTTTAATATTTTATTGATAATTTCTATTAATAAGAGAATTCCAAAGAAGAAAATAAAGAATTTGAGAATAAATAAATTTGGCAGCCCTCCTGTTTCTTTTGAATCCTCGCCAACGAGGTAAGATCTTAAGAAATAATCATATCCCTTAAAAATTATAAAATAACAGACAGGAAGGCCAAAAAAAACAGAACCTAAAAGATTTATTTTTTTTTTATTAGATTTGCTGAAATTTCTATAAAGAATATCAATTCTTACATGACCATCCTTGTTCAATGTATAAGCAATACCAAGCATTATGAAAGAAGCATGAACCCATATATATAAGTCTTGTAACCAAGTGAACCCAATAGAAAAAACATATCTTAATATGACTGTTGAACTTACTAAAAGGATTAGTAGTAAGACAAGAAAACTTGAAACTGTTCCAAAAAAATTATTTACATCTTCTAATCTTTTTTTTTTTTAAAATTTAACACCAGATAATACTAATACATTTTCTTTGATTGACAAATTTTTAGAATTAATTATTTTCTAAAGTATAATGAAAGTATTAAGGTCAATCAAATCTGCAAAATTAAGGCACAGAGACTGTCGAGTAGTTAAAAGAAAAGGCAGGCTTTACGTTATAAATAAAACTGACGCTAGATTTAAAGCTAGACAAGGCTAACTAATTTTGGCTATCCTTAGGTTGTTTGTTGAACCTGAAACTCCAATTGGTGCTCCAGCAGTTATAACCACATAATCACCTTTTTTCACAATTTTTTCTTTCTTTGCCAATGCACATGCATTTTCAATCATTCCAGAAAAACTTTTAGGTTCAAGGGCATGAATATTATGAACACCCCATATCAATGCAAGTTGTCTGGCTGTTAATCTTTCAGGAGACAGACCAATTATTGGAACTGTTGGTCTCTCGCGAGCAGCTCTAACAGCTGTCCCACCTGACCTTGTATAGGTGAAAATTGCTTTTGCTAAAACTGTTTTAACAACTTGTGAGGCTGCTGAACTTATAGCATCAGAAGTTGTTTCTTCTAATTTGATTTTTTTGCTATCAAGCATTTGCCTATAAGAAAAGTCATTTTCAACCCCTCTAATGATTCTGTCCATTATTTTAACTGACTCTACAGGAAATTTTCCAGATGCAGTTTCAGCTGATAACATAACACAGTCAACTGCATCAAAAACTGCGGTTGCAACATCTGATGCCTCGGCTCTTGTTGGCGAAGGCGAGTTTTCCATAGAATCAAGCATCTGGGTTGCAACAACAATCGGTTTACCCTGATTTCTGCAAGCATCAACTAATCTTTTTTGAATAATAGGAACTTCCTCTGGAGGCATTTCAACCCCTAAATCTCCCCTAGCAACCATTGCAGCATCACAATGATATAATATGTCTTCCATTCTTTTAATAGCTAATGGTTTTTCAAATTTTGCCATTATAGCTGTTTGTCCTCTGGTATATTTTTTTAAATCAATAAGGTCTTTTGATTTTTGAACAAAGGATAAAGCTACATAGTCTAAACATAAATTAAGACATAATTCTAAATCCTTTATATCTTTTTTAGTAAGTGGAGACATTTTTATAAATGTTTCTGGGACGTTAACTCCTTTTTTATTTGAAACCTTGCCACCATTTATTACTTCAGTGATAATTTTTTCTGAAGTAGCTGACTCGATATTGAGCATTACTTTACCATCATCGATTAGTATTTTATTGTTTTTTTTGACTGATTTGAAAATTTCTGGATGAGGAAGAAAAACTCTTTTTTCATCACCTAACTTAGGATTCAAGTCAAGTTGAAATTTATTATTATTTTTTAATAAAACAGAATTTTTATTAAAGTTTCCAATTCTAATTTTTGGACCTTGAAGATCTCCTAAAATAGCAATTGGTCTTCCAAGTCTTTTTTCATACTGTCTGATATGATAGACTCTTCTTCTATGGTCTTCATGAGATCCATGGCTGAAATTAAGTCTAAAGATATCTGCCCCTGCTTGAAATAATGAATGGATTTTCAAAGGGGATGAAGAGGATGGACCTAGTGTTGCAATTATTTTTGTGTTTCTATTTCTTAACATTTAATGACACAATTATACTACACTTAGTATTTATTTAATATAAAATTAAATTGAAATGAATAATGTTTTTTTTTCAAAAGAATTTGATAATCCAAATTTCAAAAATCATATTATTTTTATATGTGACCATGCTTCCAATAATTTTCCAAAAGAGTTCAAGAATTTAGGACTTAATGAATCTGAAATAAATTCTCATATTGCCTATGATATAGGGGCAAAAAAAATTACCCTCAGACTGGCAGAAAATTTAAAACAAAGTTATTTTATTTCAAATTTCTCTAGACTACTCATAGATTTAAATAGAAATATTGATGATGAAAATTTAATAGTTTCTAAATCTTTTGGTGTGTGTATTCCTGGAAATAAAAAAATATCTAAATTTGAAAAAGAAAAAAGAATAAATTTTTTCCATGAACCATACCATAAGGGTCTTCTAAAGATCATTAAAAAAAAAACCAAAGAAATTAAAAATATATTTATAGTTTCTATTCATAGCTTTACAAAATGTTCTTTAGATTTTGATCGGGCTATTGAAGTAGGGTTGTTATGGAATAAAAATATTAACCTTTTGTTACCTTTACAAAAAAAACTTATAGAAAAAAATATTCATGTTGGAAATAACTTTCCATACTCGGGATTTCATTATAATTATACATTAGATAGAATTAATGATTTTAAAACTTTTAATAATATTTCAATAGAAATAAGAAACGATTTGATTTGTTCGGAAAAAGGGATTAGAAATTATGTTAATATATTATCAAAAATATTTAAGGAACTTCTTAATGAATGATTATCAAGATAAAGAAAAAATAGAAGCAGCAACCTTAAGGAGATTGATTAAACATCTTCAGAAAAATACAAATGTTCAAAATATAGATCTTATGAACTTGGCAGGTTTTTGTAGAAATTGTATTTCAAAATGGATGGTGGAGGAGGGAGAAAAGAGGAATATTTCTCTTAAGTATGAAGATGTTAGATCAGATGTATATGGAATGGATTACTCTGAGTGGAAAAAAAAATTTCAAACTCCAATTAAATGAGCATTTTAATTACTGGAGCAGCAGGATTTATTGGTTTTCATGCATCGTTATCTCTTTTAAAAAAACAAAAAAGAATCATTGGCATAGATAATTTAAACAATTATTACGATGTTAATCTTAAAAAAGATAGATTGAAAATTCTAAAAAATTATAAAAATTTTGATTTTTATAAATACAATATTCAAGACAAAAATTTACACAAAAAATTAAAAAATAAGAAAATCGATTTAATAATTAATTTAGCGGCTCAGGCAGGAGTAAGGCATTCCTTGAAAGATCCATATTCTTACATTGAGTCAAATGTCCTTGGTCAATTAAATATCTTGGAATTAGCAAAAAAAAATAACATAGAAAAAATAATTTATGCTAGTTCATCGTCAGTTTATGGTGGAAATAAAATAATGCCATTTTCTATTAAGCATAGAGTTGACAACCCAATTTCACTCTATGCTGCATCTAAAAAGTCCACAGAGCTATTATCGGAATGTTATGCTCATCTTTTCAATATAAAATGTATTGGATTAAGATTTTTTACTGTTTATGGGCCCTGGGGTAGACCGGATATGGCAACATTTATTTTTACCAAAAGGATCTTAGAAAAAAAAAAAATTGATATTTTTAATTACGGAAAAATGCAGCGAGATTTTACTTTTGTTGATGATATTGTTCAAGGTATTGAGGGTGCAATAAAATTTAAAACTAACTCAAATCATAAAATTTATAATCTTGGTAATAGTCACCCAGAAATTCTTTCTGATTTTATATCAGTAATAGAAAATAGTTTGGGTATTAAAGCAAAAAAGAATTATCTTTCAATGCAACCAGGTGATGTAGAAAAAACATTTGCTGACATAAGTGAAAGTAAGAAAGATTTAAGCTTTTCACCTAAAATAACAATCTCTGAGGGGGTGCCAAAATTTGTTAATTGGTATAAGAAATATTTTAAGATTTAATATAAATTTTTAATTTGATTTGAAAATTGTAAATAAACTTTTTTTCTTTTTATTTTTTGTGTTTGAGTTAACAAACCATTCTCATAGGTGAAAGGTTTATCAATAATTATGAACTTTCTTATCTTTTCAATCGAATTTAGTTTGTTGTTAATTTTTTTCATAACACTCTTTAAATCATTTGGATAACAATCTTTATCTAATACAATTAATGCAATAAGAAATGGTTTATTATCTCCGTATATGACTGCTTGAGATATTTCTACTTGAGCTGTTAAGATGGTTTCTATTTTTTGAACTGAAATATTATCTCCTCCAGAGGTAACTATAAGATCCTTTTTTCTACCATTTATTACTAATCTTCCATCCTTATCAAGAAAACCGAGATCACCTGTGTAAAGCCATTTATTCCTTATAGTTTGATTAGTCAGTTTCTTATTATTCCAATAGCCCAACATTACATTATCACCTTTAACTAGGATTTCATTATCATTGGATATTTTAATTTCTACATTTTTAACGGGAAAACCAACAGTTCTAGGATCATTAGAGTTTTTAAAATTACAACTGATTAATGGAGCTGCCTCAGTCTGACCGTAACCTTGAAGGAGTTTGAGCCCAGCTTTATTAAAGAAAAAGCCAACCGTTGGATTTAAAGCAGCTCCCCCAGATATTAAAGCTTTAATATTTCCTCCAAATAATTGCATTAATTTTTTTTTTATAAAAATTTTAACAAATATTTTCCCTAAGAATATTTTATAAAAACTTTTACTATTATTTTCTATATAACCAAAGATTAATCTCAAAATTAATTTTTTAAAATTTCCTGATTTATTAATTTCATTTTTAAATTTTTTGAAAATATTCTCATATAATCTAGGAACTGCAGAAAATATAGTTGGTCTTACTTCCTTTATCTCTGATAACAACCTTTCTAAAGATGAACAAAAATATATTTCTCCTCCAACTAATAGAGGAAAGTATAAACCAGCCATTCTTTCATAAGAATGTGATAAAGGTAAAAAAGATAAAAACCTTTCCTTATAAATTTCAAAATCAATAATTATATAAAAAGCTGCCTCCAAATTATGGAGTAGTGCTTTATGGCTTAACACAACTCCTTTTGGATTTGCACTTGTTCCTGATGTATATATTATGGTTGCAATATCATCTTTGCTTATTTCTGGAGTTTTTATTTTATGAATTTTTTTTGATAAAATTTTCTTATGATTCATAAAAAGATCACATTCTTCAATTGTAATTATCTTTGATTTATTAAATTTACTAAGAAATTTTAAATTATTTTTATAAGTTTTTTCATTTTCCAAAATAATTATTTTTGGTTTTGAGTCATTAATTATAAATTTATTGTCTTCTATGTTATTTGTAACAAAAGAGGGAACTGTTATAGCCCCACATGACATTATGGCAATGTCAAACTCAACCCATTCTATTCTATTCGATGACAATAAAAAAACTCTATCACCTTTCTTGATTCCTAACTTAGAAAGGGTAAATATGATTTTTTCTATTTTAAGTTTAAGATTAAAAAAATTTTCTCCTTTCCAGGAGTATTTAATTTTTTTAAAAAGAAATTTTTTTTCAGGATAGTTGTCACTGTAAAATTTAAAAATATCAATTATATTACTTGCATTTTTTAAAATACTTGAAATATTATTTTTTTTATTCATTTAATAACAATAACTTTTACTTTATTTTTTAATGTCAAATTTGCCCCAATGGAACCTCTCCGATTTTTATACAAGCTATAAATCCAAAAAAATCAAAAATGATATTACTAATTTAAATAACCAGGTCATAGAATTTTCAAAAAAATACAAGAATAAGTTAAAATTATTAGACAATTCTTCTTTAGTCAACTCAATAAAACTTTACGAAAAAATTGAAGAAAAAATTTTTTTTATTAAGAGTTTTTCTTTTCTAACGCACTGCACCGATCAACTCAACAAGGACAAAAATAAATTTTATCAAGGCATTGATGAAGTGCTTTCGAAAACTGAAAAAAATCTAGTTTTTTTTGGAATTGAATTTAATAAACTTGATAAAAAGAAAGTAAATTTGTTGAAAAAATCTAAATATAAGAGTTGGATAGAGAATTTGAATAAATTCAAAAAATATCAGCAGTCAGAGTCTATTGAAAAAATACTAATGGAAAAGTCTATTACTAGCTCATCCTCTTGGATAAAGTTTTTTGATCAAACAATGACTCGACTGAGATTTGTTTTCAGGAATAAAGAATTAACAGAAACAGAAATATTAAATCTTTTATCCTCTCCCAATCAATCAGTAAGAAAAGATGCCGCACTAAGTTTTGGGAAAACACTTAAAAATAATATTTTTAATTTTACTTTTATAATGAATAATATTTCTAAAGATCTGGATATTGACAATAATCTTAGAGGTTTTGAACTTCCTGAATCATCCAGACATTTGTCAAATCAAATTGATAAGGAAGACGTTGATTCTTTGGTAAAAACAGTAACAACAAATTATTCATCAATATGTCATAGATATTATAAGTATAAAGCAAAACATTTTGGTCAGAAAAAATTAAACTTTTGGGATAGAAATGCCCCTTATCCTAATTCTAAAATAGTTGATATATCCTGGAAAAAAGCTAAGAATATAGTTCTGAAATCTTACAACGATTTTGATAAAAGAATGGGTGATATAGCAGAAATTTTTTTTGAAAGATCTTGGATTCATGCTAAACCGACGAAAGGAAAAACATCAGGTGCTTTTTCACACCCAACAGTTCCCACTTGTCACCCCTATATTCTCCTTAATTATCAAGGCAAGACTCGAGATGTAATGACCTTAGCTCATGAATTAGGTCATGGAGTTCATCAATTTCTTGCAAATAAACAAGGTCTATTGTTAGCAGATACACCTTTAACTTTAGCAGAAACAGCAAGTGTGTTTGGAGAAATGTTGACGTTTAAATCTCTTTTGAAATCTTCAAAAGATAATAAAGAAAAGATAACTTTGTTAAGAAGTAAAATTGAAGATATGCTTAATACAGTTTTCAGGCAAATTTCTTTTTTTATTTTTGAAAGAAACGTTCATGCTAAAAGAAGAGAATCTGAACTTACCGATGATGATATTACAGAGATATGGATGAGTACTCAAAAGGAGAGTCTTGGAAATAGTATAAAACTTACTAAAGATTATAATTATTTTTGGGCATATATTCCTCATTTTATTCATTCTCCATTTTATGTATATGCCTATGCGTTCGGTGATTGTTTAGTTAATTCACTGTATTCAAAATATGAGGAGTCTCCCAAAAGTTTTAACGAAAAATATTTTAATTTACTCAAATCAGGAGGGTCTAAAAATTATCAAGTTTTATTAAAAGATTTTGATATGAACCCAAAGAATAAGGATTTTTGGCAACTTGGAATGAATCTAATTAAAAATCTCATAGATGATTTGGAAAAAATAAGTTAGTTTAGGTCTTATTATGAAGTTAGTGGTTCCAACAGAAATATATGATGGTGAAACTAGGGTAGGCATAACGCCAGATTGTGTTCCATCACTAGTAAAGATGGGTTTTAAGGTATGTGTCCAAAAAAATGCAGGAATAAGAGCCAACTATACTGACGAAGATTATAAAAAAAGTGGTGCAAGCATTTCACCAACGGTTAAAGATTTATACAATAAAGCTGATATAGTTATTAAAATACAGCGCCCAACAAAACATAGTAATATCAATGAATTTAACCTAGTTCAGAATTGTAATCTTTTAACACTTATGTACGAACAAAAGTTCAAGACGGAGTTTTCCAATTTAAAAAAAAAAAAAATTAATGTTTTTGCACTGGAAAAAATGCCACGTATTTCCAGAGCTCAAAGTATGGATGTATTGTCTTCACAAAGTAATTTATCGGGATATAAAGCTGTCATCGATGCTGCAAGTCAATTCAATAAAGCTTTTCCTTTAATGATGACATCAGCTGGAACTGTGGCTCCTGCAAAAGTACTTATAATCGGAGCAGGTGTTGCTGGTTTGCAAGCAATTGCTACTGCGAAAAGATTAGGTGCAGTAGTCTTTTCTTTTGATGTTAGGACTTCAACAAAAGAGCAAGTTGAGAGTCTTGGAGCAAAATTTATTGAAGTTGAGGGAGAAGGTTCCGGAGAAACTGCAGCGGGATATGCTAAAGAAATGTCTCAATCTTACAAAAAAAAACAAAGTAAATTACTTGAAGATTCGATTAGAAAAATGGACATTGTCATCACAACTGCACTAATACCCGGTAAGTCTGCTCCGACACTAATCTCTAAAAAAATGTTAGATTCAATGAAAGTTGGAAGTATAATTGTAGATTTAGCCAGTGAGTTTGGTGGAAATTGTGAGCTAACAAAACATGGTGAAATAGTAGACTATAAATCAAAAAAAATCATTGGGCCAAGAAATCTTGCATCAACTGTGGCTCAGGATTCATCGAGGCTTTTTTCTAAAAATGTTGTAAACTTTTTAATGAATTCATGCGATTCGGGCAAATTCAAGAGATTTAATTGGGAAGATGAAGTTGTCAAAGAAACATGTGTTATAAAGAATTTTATTAATAATAAAAGTAAGGAATGATTAATGGAAAATATTGATCCAATAATAAATTTAATAATGATTTTTATTTTAGCTTGCATAATAGGATATTATGTTATCTGGGGAGTTACTTCAGCTTTACATTCACCACTTATGGCAGTAACTAATGCAATTTCAAGTGTTATAATTGTAGGTGCAATCATTGCTGCTGGACCTGATGAGATTAATTTTTCATCATTAATGGGTTTCTTAGCTATAGTTCTCGCTTCAATAAATATTTTTGGAGGATTTGTTGTGTCACATAGAATGCTTTCAATGTTTAAAAAAAAAGAAAAGAAGAAAAATAAATGACCGAAAATATAACAGCTATTTGCTACTTAATATCAGCAATATTTTTTATTTTAGCTCTCAAGGGTCTATCCAACCCGGAATCAGCTAGAACTGGAAACATTATGGGTATAATTGGAATGGTTATAGCTATCATAACAACTCTTTATAATCCAAATGTCGAATCAATGTCTTTTATTATTCTTGGTATTATTGTTGGAGGTGCTATTGGAACTTTTATTGCCTTAAAAATAGAGATGACTGCGTTACCTCAGCTAGTTGCAGCATTTCATTCATTAGTAGGTCTTGCTGCTGTTTTTGTTGCAACAAGTGCATTCTACACTCCAGATAGTTATGGTATAGTAGATCAAAATGGTAATATTTTTGCGTCCAGCTTAGTTGAGATGTCAATTGGAGTTTCAATAGGCGCAATTACATTTACCGGATCAATAATTGCTTTCCTAAAGCTTCAAGGTTTGGTTAGTGGAGCTCCAACAATGTTTTTTGGACAACATTTTCTTAATTTAATTATATTTTTATCTTTAGTTATTCTCACTGTGATGTTCACATTGGAATCTTCGAAAGATGTATTTTGGATAATAGTTGGTTTATCTCTTTTACTAGGTATTCTTTTGATAATTCCTATAGGTGGCGCTGATATGCCAGTGGTTGTATCAATGCTAAACTCTTACTCAGGATGGGCAGCAGCAGGTATAGGTTTTACATTATCAAATCATCTTTTAATAATAGTTGGTTCTCTAGTCGGAGCCTCTGGAGCAATATTAAGCTATATTATGTGTAAAGGAATGAATCGTTCATTTATAAGTGTTATTTTGGGTGGATTTGGTGTTGAGGAGGGAACTTCGGTTGATAAAAATCAAGGTAAAACAGTCAAAACTGGAAGTCCGGAAGATGCTGCATTTATTATGTCAAATGCAAGTAGTGTTATTATTGTTCCAGGATACGGTATGGCAGTAGCTCAAGCACAACACGCTCTCAGAGAAATGTGCGATATACTTAAAAAAAATGGTGTAACAATTAAGTATGCAATTCACCCAGTAGCTGGCAGAATGCCAGGTCATATGAATGTTTTACTTGCCGAAGCGAATGTTCCTTATGATGAAGTATTTGAACTGGAGGAAATAAACAGTGAATTTTCAAATACTGATGCTGCTTTTGTTATAGGTGCAAATGATATCACCAATCCTGCAGCTAAAACTGATAAATCAAGTCCAATTTATGGGATGCCAATTCTTGATGTTGAGAATTCTGGAACTGTTTTATTCGTTAAAAGGTCTATGGCCTCTGGTTATGCTGGAGTGGATAATGAGTTATTTTTTAGAGATAATACAATGATGTTATTTTCAGATGCAAAAAAGATGGTAGAAAATATTGTTAAAAGCTTGGGTTAGGCAAATCTAGTATCCTTGTATTTCAAATTTTTTTCGTTGCAACTTCTTATATCTGCGGGTGCATTCATTTAAGAGTCTAGCTTTTTTCTCTGAAGGTTTCTCGTAAGCTCTTCGTTGTTTCATTTCTTTGAAAATACCCTCTCGCTGGAGCTTTTTTTTCATTGCCCTCATAGCTTTTTCTAGGTTATTGTCTCTTACACTGACTCTAATAATTTTAAATCTCCTTTAATAGTGCTTACTTTTATATAAATAATACGATATTGTAAATAACTTTTTATAAAATTATGAACGACACTTATGACAAAATAAAATTTATTAACAACTTGTTATCTAATTTACAAAAAGATCAAAACTTTGAAACCTCTCTTCTTCAAGTCTCTGATGAAATGAAGTTTAGCAATAAATTGAAAAGTAAATTATTAAATGACGACTATTGTGAGGGAGTTGATTCGTTAATCAGTGAATTAAATAAGATAATAAATGAAAGAATGAAAAAAGGGAAACCAAAAAATTTCTCGAAACTAAGAATTAATGAAAAAATTAGATTTTTCATATTTTATAGAATTAAAATTATTAATAACTTATTTGATAAGAAAATTTTGTTGAATTTTATGCTTAAACAAAAATCATTAATTAAATTAAACAAAATGTTATTTAAAATAAGTGACGAGATTTGGTATTCTTCAGGCGATAGCTCCACTGATTTTAATTATTATACTAAAAGATTTACATTAATGAATATTTATGCCTCTTCCTTTTTATTTAATTTAAAAGATAATTCTAATGAATTTTCAAAAACAAAAAAATTCATTGAAAATCAAATCAATTATGTTTTAAGATTTGGC
>MDTB01221534.1_pt1 | contig 59938 bp, 76 predicted proteins | sample 811161 | NCBI WGS metagenome assembly MDTB01 (sample SAMN05326650, study PRJNA326480) | marine metagenome | isolation source: seawater | place: Mediterranean Sea | collected 2009 | reverse complement strand
GTAGTCAACCAAATTAGGTTGTTTCCAAAAAATTCATCATTAGAGGTTAAGTGTGGTAGGAATGAATCTTTCTTATAATTCCACAAAAATTTATCAAGATCGTCTTGATCTTGACTATTACTGAGAGTAATTAAGGTTTTTAGTCTTTTTAAAACTAACTGATGACATAACCTAAATATTATCACCTTAAAGTCAGTTTTAATATAGTAAAGATTAATTCGTGTTTCAGGTAGTTCATTATCCATAGTTGTTTTTTACAAAAGAATCAAGCAGTCTAACTCCGAAACCAGATCCTCCGGGTCTGGATAAATCCGTACCACTTTTTGACCAAGTTACTCCGGCTATATCGAGATGTGCCCAGTCAGTGTCACCAACAAATCTCTTTAAGAATTGTGCAGCAGTTATACTACCAGCACCTCTTGCACCTGTAATATTTTTCATATCGGCAATCTGACAATTTAAGAGTTTATCAAATTTGTCATCAAGAGGTAGTCGCCACACAAGTTCACCTGTATCTTTAGACGCATCAAGAATCATGTTTGATAATTTATCGCTATTTGAAAATAATCCTGCATATCGATCACCCAGCGCAACAATTATTGCGCCAGTTAAAGTAGCTAGATCAATCATTAGCTTGGGTTGATATTTTTCCTTTATATACCATAAAATATCAGCTAAAACTAATCTGCCTTCTGCATCAGTATTTAAAACTTCTATAGTTTGACCTGAAAGTGACTTTACAACATCACCTGGTCTTTGAGCTTCTCCATCTGGCATATTTTCAACAAGACCAACAATACCAAGAGCATTAACGGGTGCTTTTCTAAGAGCAAGTGTGTACATAAGGCCAGCGACAACAGCTGCTCCGCCCATGTCCCATTTCATATCCTCCATACCTCCTGATGGCTTTAGTGATATTCCACCTGTATCAAATGTAACCCCCTTACCAACAAAAGCCAACGGCTTTTTAAGTTCACTTTTTTTGGAATTGGACCATTTCATTATCATTACTCTTGGTGGTTTACTGGATCCTTTTGCAACTCCTATTAGCGCATTCATTCCAAGAGACTTTATTTTTTTTTCATCAAGTACCTCTATTGAAATTCCTGATTTTTTCATTTGATTACACATTTCAACAAACTTTTGTGGGTAAAGAATATTAGCAGGTTCAGATACCAAATCCCTTGTTAGAAAAACTCCCTTGACAAGATCCATTGATTCTATGTTTCTTTTTTCATTGGAATTAAATATTTTTGAACTATTTAGTAAAGAAATTTTTTTAATGTGAGATTTTCTCTTCGTAATTGTCTTGTATTTATCAAATCTATAAGACTTTAATTTCATTCCACTAATGATTGATTCAAAACAAATTTTAAAATATTTTTCATCTACATCAATTAAAACAGCAAATTCGACTAAATTTGTTTTTTCAACATGCGAAAAAATTTTTCCACCAAATTCTTCAAATTCAAATCGATTAATTTTAGATAAATTATCCATCTTGGCTAATATAATATGACTAAAGCCGTTTTTATCTCGCATTTTTATGGATTCAATGATATCCTTTTTTTTTTTATTTTCCTTAATGAAATCTTTAATTAAATTCTTTGTTCCCTCATTAAGTATTTTAGAATTCAAAGCTACTTTTTCACCTGAGCACAATATGACAAGAGCACTTTTCAAAGATAAACTATTTTCAAATCTAATATCCAATTTACACTTCCTTATTTAAAATATCTGTATTAGAATCATTAATCATAACTAATGATTCAATGAAGTTGATAGAAAAATATATATTAAAGCAATTGATAATAAATTCAATGCTAATCTTATTACTAATTTTATCAATTTTTTCATTAAGTAAAAGCGTTCAGTTAATTGAATTATCAATTAACAGAGGACTACCATTTAACATCTTCTTTAAATTGGTTTTTTTTTCTTTGCCATCTATAATTCCTTACTTATTTCCTATTATCTTTACGCTTTCAATTTTTTTTACTTTCTCAAGGATGAAAAATGACAGTGAACTTATTGTGATTGAGAGTTTGGGTGGAACAAAATTGTCTATAATCAAACCAGTAATGTTTTATGGTTTGTGCTTAACATTAATAAGTCTATTTTTTACTATTAATTTGTCACCAAAATCCAATCATAATTTTAGGTATCTTATTAACGATATTAAAAATAATTATTCTTCCAGTCTTCTTCAGGAAGGTGTTTTTAATATTGTTGGTGAGGATTTTACGATCTTTGTAAAACAAAGACAAAGTGATGGTAAATTAAAAAATATTTTTATCCATGATACCAGAGATAAAGAAAAACCAAATACATTAATATCCCAAAAAGGCGTTCTACTTAACTCAAAACAGGATAATAAAATTTTTCTGGAAAATGGAAGTCAACAATTTATTTCAAAAGAAAAAAATAAGTTATCAATCCTATACTTTGAAAAATATTTATTGTCTTTCAATGAAAATTCAAATTCTGGATTTAAAAGAATATGGAAAACTCCGTCGGAAAGGACAATATTTGAATTATTAAATCCAGATTTATCTAATGGAGATGACAGAAAAAATCAACAAGCTTTTAAGGCTGAACTCATTCAGAGATTTTCTTTACCAATGAATACAATATGTTTTGGTTTTTTGATTATATCTATTATGCTTTCTCAAAAATTCATGCGCGAGGAATCTTTATATTTTAACTTAAAAATTTTATTCACAATATTATTTTTAAAATCATTGTTTATATTGGCTTCTAGTGCATCAGTAAAATTTGAAGACCTTGAATTATTGAATGTAAGTCCATGCCTTATTTCATTTTTCATTGGATTATATCTACAAATTAAGTTGCACAGAAAAATTCAATGATTAGATCTCGACTTATTCTCAAATACTTATTAAAGAAAAACTTTAATTCAATTCTTTTAATCCTAACGTTCAGTTGTTTCCTATTTTTTATGGTAGATTTAGTTGAATTAATGAGAAGAGGTTCAAGCAAAAATATACCAATTAAAATACTCATAAATATTGCTTTTTTACACCTACCTTCTCTTTTTTCAATAATTCTCCCAACCACATTTTTATTAGCTGTTATGCACACCTATATGAAATTGAACAAGCACAGTGAGTTAAACATTATTCGTGGTGCAGGAATTTCATTCTGGATATTTATATTACCTGCAGTTATTAATGCTTTATTTTTCTCAATTTTATATGTTCTTTTTTTTAATACATTGTTTGCTCAAATGACTGTGAAGTTTAAGTCCTATGAAAGTATTTATTTCAAGGGGAGTTCTGGTCTTCACACAGTCTCATCAACAGGGTTATGGTTAAAAGAGGTAACTGACAAAAAAGAATATGTTATTAATTCATCACACTATTCACCAAATGATAGAAAACTTCTAAAAGTTAAGATTTTCGAATTTGATAATAATGATAATTTTTTGCGAAGAATAGATTCTAATGAAGTATTGATGTTTAAAGATAGATGGGATTTGTATGATGTGAATGTTGTAGAATTAAATAAAATTCCTCTTCAATATTCAAAAATGAGTTTGAACTTTGATCTTAGTATAGAAAAAATTGAACAAAATTTTAGGTCCGCGGATACAATTAGCTTCTGGAAGCTCAACGAATATATAAATATTCTAAAAAAATCGGGTTTCAATGCCAATAAACATATAATATATTTTAATTATTTGTTATCTTTCCCACTAATCCTAATTTCAATGGTGTTAGTTGGTTTCACATTGTCAATTCAAAGGCAAAGAAGGAAGAAAAATTTTTTGTATATTTTAGTTGGAATCCTTTCAGGAGTATTCTTTCATTTTGTTACAGATATTTTTAGAACTATTGGTGAGAATGGAAAACTATCAATTTTTTTGTCAGTATGGGTAATACCATCAATATTCATTCTTATTTTATTAAGTTATTTAATACATATTGAAGATGGGTAAAAAGTATTCAAAAAGTTTCATAATTTTTTTATTTATTTTTTTTTTTCAAAATGTTGGTTCTGAAACTGTGGATCAAATTGAAATCATTGCTAAAAAGTTTACTCATGATAAAAATAATAAAAGAATTTATGCTGTGGGTAACGTTGAGGTTATTGACGAAAAATTTAAAATTCTATCAAATGAATTAATTTATAACACTGAAAATAAAATAATCTCTGCCAAAAAGAATATAAGAATCTTAACGCAAGATGGTAATATTATTAGGACGGATGGTCTGGTTAGTGACAATAAACTAAAAAATGCTAAGTCAGGTAAAAGTTATTTTTATATACCTGAAAATAATTCTTTCGAAATAAAACATATACCAGAAAACGAAAGAGATACTGATTTAAAGAAATTAACAAGATATTCAAGATTTGCTTCTATGGAATATGAAAGGAGAGGAGGAACTTGGGAAGCGTTTAGGAATGCAGTTTTTTCGGCTTGTGAAGTGTGCTTTAACAAACAAAAACAGAGATATAACGAGCCAATTATTCAATTAAAGGCCACAAAGATAATACATGATAAGGAAAAAGAAATAGTTGAATATAAGAATGCCTATTTTGAGTTCTCTGGGCAACCATTTTTCTATTTGCCATATTTTAGTCATCCCTCACCTACTGTAAAAAGAAAATCAGGATTTTTAACCCCTTCATACTTCAGAAATGTTTACTTAGGAGACACATTCGTAATACCATACTATTATGTTATAGATGATCATCATGATATTACACTTAAACCTAGATTTCATACACACAGAAACCCATTGCTTTTTATACAACATAGAAAGAATTTCTTTAATGGAGAAATAAAAAATGAACTAAGCAACACATACTCAAAAACAGGCAACCATCAAGAACTTCTTGGTCATATTGAAAGTTACGGAAAATTTGAGTTGAAGAATAATACAAACTTAAGATATCAAATATATAGAACCACTGACAGACACTTTTTGCATGCTTACAAACTGAATTATGAAGATGTACTAGAAAGTAAAATAAATATAGAAAAATTTAATAATAATAATTATTACTCATTTAGTTCTTATAATTTTCAGGATTTACGCCCACTAGTAAATAATAAGGAAACACCAGTAATATTTCCAAGAGTTAATATTAATTTAAATTCCGATTTCAAATATAATTCTTTTAATAACTCTTCAGATATAGAAGTTTTAAATCTTCAAAGAGAAGATGGAGTAAAAATGCAAAAGCTTTTTTTTTCCCATACTCTTAAATATCCACTTCTATCAAAAGAAGGCTCAATATATGAGATTGGGGCACATCTAAATACTGGTATTTATAAAATAAACAATTACGATAATCCAATATCTGGTATTTTTAAAGAGGACTACTACAAATATAAATTTTTTCCTCAAGTTACTTTTCAATTTTCTAAGCCTCTATATAAACAAACCAGAAAGTCAAAGCAGATTCTTGAACCAAAATTACTTTTGGTAGGTGCTCCAAATACAGGTAATGATTTGCACATACCAAATGAGGATAGTAGAAACTTTGATTTAGACTTTCCGGATTTATTCAATAAAAATAGATTATCTGGAACTGATAGGTTGGATTCTGGTTCTAGAGTAGATTACGGTTTAAATTACATAAATGTGAATATAAAAAAGAATTCTCTTACATCTATTTCATTAGGTCAAAGTTATAGATTAAAAAAAGATGTTTTTGGTTCATCTAATAGTGGTTCAAATAATTATTTTTCAAATTTTTTAGGAGAAATAAAAGTTAATCCAACTGATTTGATTAATATTTCTTCGAATTTTTCACTTATACCAAAAAATGGAGCATTATCCTATGCTATTTCAAGCATTGCATTGGGATCACTGGATACTCGTTTCAGTATTAATCATTTAATTATCGCAAAAACAGATGGTTTAGAATCAACTCTATTTCCTAAAAGAAATCAAATATCTTCTGGCTTTTCCACAAAAATTAATAGAAATTGGAAATTCAGCGCTTCGACAAATTTTAATCTAAAAAAAGAAATTAAGTTTCAAAGCTGGAATACAAAAGTATTATATGTTAATGAGTGCTTTGGGTTTTCTTTTAATTGGAGCCGACACTATACTTATATACCTGAAGATCCAACAGCTAATTATTTTGAATTGAAGTTTACTCTTAAGGAGATTATGGAAAGTGACCTGTAAAATAGTAAAAATATTTTGCAAATTTATAATTTTTTTCATTGTGACTTTTAATCATATTAAAGCTAATGATGAATTTGAACTTTTGATTGGTACTGTTGATGAACAAGCTGTTACATCCTATGAATTAAATCAAAGAATTAAAATATTAATTAATACACTTCAGCTCGATGACAATATAGATAATAGAGATAAGGTAAGAACAAGTGTGCTCGACAAATTAATAGAAGATAAACTTAAAATATCCGAAGCAAAAAAACTTCAATTATCAATTCAAGACTCGGAGTTAGACATATTTTTATCTAATGTATTCCAATTTCCAATAGAAAAAAAAAAAGAGTTTTCTGACTTTCTAAGTAAAAAAAAAATTGATGAGGATATTGTAAGAGAACAAGCAAGAGCAGAATTGTTGTGGAATAGAATAATAACTCAAAGATTTTCAGGGTTCATTACGGTTTCACAATTGGAAATTAATGAAGAAATTGAACTATACAAAAACAATAGGGGTTCTGTTCAATTTAATTTTTCGGAAATAATTATTAATAATGATGAAGCTAACAATACTGCATTGAAAAAAATTCATCAAATACAAGAATTACTTGATCAAGAAACAAAATTTTCATCAATTGCTTCAAAATTTTCAAATTCACCCTCGAGTATTCAAGGAGGATCAATGGGTTGGGTATTTTCAAGTCAAATTGAGGTGGAAACTAGAAAAGAACTAGAAAAATTATCTAAGGGGCAAACATCAAACATAATCAAACTAGCGAATGGTTTTAAGATAATTCAACTGAATGACAAAAGAGTCTATGGTGAGAAAAATAAAAAAAAATACACTATTATTAATTTTTCATCATCACAAGATAATGTCGAATTTGAAAATTTTAAAAAGAATGTAAAAACTTGTAAACAAGATTATAGTAATACAAAACTTTCTGAAAATATTAGCTATGATAAAATAGAAAAAATAGAAATAACTGACTTCTCTGAAAATATTCAAGAAGACATTGTTAAAAGAAAAATTGGTGAAAAAACAAAAACTTTTGATAACAAGAGGAAAAATTTTTTCTTCCTTGTATGTAATATTTTTGGTGGAGAAATTGAAGATATCAAAGAAACGCAAATTGAAAATGATATATATAACAGAAAAATAAGACAACTTTCTAGAACATATCTTAATAAGATAAAAAAAGTTGCAAATATTAATATTGGAATAGAATAATGACAAAAAAAAAGAGGCCTATTGCTATTACAATGGGTGACCCATCAGGAATATCTGGTGAGATTGTATTTAAATCATGGATTAAAAGAAAACAAAAAAAAGTTCCCCCCTTTTTTTTAATTGATGACATATTCCGTTTATCGGTGCTATCAGAAAAAATGAAAAAAAAAATTCCCCTCAAACAAATAGAAAATGTTATAAATATTGACGATTTATTTGTTAGCCATCTTCCTGTCTTGCAAATTGGTACCCAAATTGATGCCAAGTTAGGTTACCCGAAACCTTCTCAATGTAAATATGTGTTAGAATCAATAAATAAGTCAGTTGAATTAGCAAGAAATAATGAAATCAAAGCCATCATAACAAATCCTGTTTGTAAAAAAATGTTAATTAAATTTGGATTTAATCATAAAGGACAAACTGAATATATTTCAGAAATGATTTCAAAAAAAGGTAAAGTAAATTATGACGAAATAATGATTCTTTCTACATCCAATAAAAATAAAAGAGATTTAATTGTAGGCCTAGTCACCACTCATATACCACTTAAAGATGTTTCCAAAAACCTTACAAAAGAGAGAATAATTAAAAAAACAATATCTTTTCATAATTCTCTAAAAAAGATTTGGAGAATAAATAGCCCACGAATTGGTATTTGTGGAATAAATCCTCATGCAGGAGAGTCAGGTTTGCTTGGGATAGAAGAAAAAAAAATTATTAATCCCGCTATCAAAACTCTACAAAAAACAATGAAAATTGATGGTCCGATTAGTCCTGACTCATGTTTTACTGATTTTAATTTGAATAGGTTTGACGGAATATTGTGTATGTATCATGATCAAGCCTTAATACCAGTTAAAACGATAGATTTTTATAATTCTGTCAATATTACTGGTGGCTTACCTATATTGAGAGTTTCTCCAGACCATGGACCAGCCTTTGATATTTCAAGTAAGTTCATAGCCAGACCTGATAGTTTAATTGCAGCCTTGAAATTCGCTGAGAAATATTCTTGAATTGAATAAATTTCGGCCCAAAAAAAGTCTAGGACAACATTTTCTTTCAAACACGCAAGTTTTAAAAAAAATTGTTAAGATAAAAAAACTTGAAAACAATAATGTAATTGAAATTGGTCCAGGAACTGGTGCATTAACAAAATTTATTTTAAATGAAAATCCTAAATCTTTAGTGTGTATTGAAAAGGACATACACTTGAAGCATTATCTAGAAAGAATGGTCAAAAATTCTCCTGAAAAACTTAGCGTTATTTATGGTGATGTTTTAGAGTTGAACCTCAAAAGCTTTTTATCGAAAAAAAATATTATAATTTTAGGAAATCTCCCATACAACATCGCTACAACTTTAATTATCAATTTATTGGAACATACAGATAAATATAAATTTATTATTTTTATGGTTCAAAAAGAAGTTGCAGATAGGCTAACTGCAGAGGTAGGTAGTAAGAATTATGGAAGAATTTCGGTTCTTTCACACGTATATAGTAAAACCACAAAAATACTTGATGTAGGTCCAGAGAATTTTTATCCTAAGCCTAGGGTTAATTCATCAATTTTAACAATTGAACCTAAAAATTTCTCGAGAATAAAATTTGATTCCTTCAAAAATTTTTTAAGAAAATCATTTTTATACAGACGAAAAATGATAAAAAATAATTTGTCACAATTTTATAATCATTTTGACTTGAAGCTTCAAAATTCTAGTTTAGATATAACCAAAAGACCACAAGATTTTTCTCCTAATGAATTCATAAAAATGTATAAATACTTATTCTTTTAAAAGTTTATCAATGAATTCATAAAGATTAGTCTGCCGATTTCTTTTGAGTCTTTCTGTTTTTAATATATCAAAAATTTTGTTAGTGCATCCCTCAAGATTAGAATTGATCAATACATAATCGTACTCTATCCAGTGACTAATTTCCGATTTTGCTTCACTCATCCTATTATTTACTGTCTCAGGACTATCCTCATTCCTTTTTCTTAATCTTTGTCTTAATTCAAAGGTATTGGGAGGCAAAATAAAAATAGAAACTAGATCGCTTTTGGAATAATCTGCTAATTTCTGGGATCCTTGCCAATCAATATCAAAAATCACATCAACACCGTTATTTAGATTTTCCTCCACATATTTTTTTGGAGTTCCATACGAATGTCCGAATACTCTAGCAGTTTCAATGAAGTTGCCTTTTTTGGCTTCACTAAAAAATTTTTTTTCAGAAAAAAAATAGTAATCTATTCCATCCCTTTCACTACTTCTTTTAGGTCTAGTAGTAGCAGATATCGACATGACGAGTCCCTTATCAAGTTTTAGAAGTTTTTTACATAATGATGTTTTTCCTGCTCCAGAAGGAGAAGATAATACTAGCATCAAACCTTTTCTATTTACGGGATTTTTTAACATTTTTGAACTTTATAATATTCTCTTTATGTTCTTTATAATTCTTAGCAAAAAAATGCCCCCCATAACCATCAGCAACAAAATATAAAAAATTTGTATTTTTTGGTTTAGCCGCAGCTTTCAGTGAACTTAGACTAGGATAACAAATTGGTAAGGGTGGTAATCCTCTAGTAACATAAGTATTAAACAGAGACTTAGTTTTCAAATCTTTTTTGCTTAGCTCTCTTTTAAAATCTTTTCCATCAGTAATAGAAAAGATCACGGTTGGATCAGATTGAAGTTTCATATTCCTTTTTAATCTGTTGTAAAACACACTAGCTATAAGTGTCTTTTCGTTTTTTTTCCCAGTTTCTTTTTCTATTATAGAGGCAATAATAAATAAATCATCTATAGACTTCAAAGGAATACTTTTATCTCTTTGTTCCCATATTTGAGCGACTTTTCTCATACTACTTACACTTATATTTTTCATAAATCTCTCTTTAGAGTCATTCAAAGTATAATCGTAAGTATCTGCAATAAGATAATCGGGCAAGAAATTAACAGAAAAATTTTTAAACCTTGGTAAAACTTTTTTGATTTTTTCCGACAACTTATATTTTGTAATTCCGTCATCAATTCGCAAGAAATGTATAACTGATTTACCATTATATAATTGAAGCATGAGAGAATTTAAATTCATTGTTTTCCTAATCAGATATTCACCAGCTTTAAGTTTTTTTCCAAATCTATTAAATTTAACCCAAGATTTAAAGAAAAGTTCTTCTTTAATTATAGAGTTTTGAATCAGAATATGGGTAATATCATTTAAATTTGAACCAAGCGGAATTTGAACAATAACTTCATTATTCAATTCATAAGAATTAAACACTTTTTGTTTAAAGAAATTTATTAAGATTAGTAACAAAAATATAAAAAAAAAAAACTATGTATTTTCATAATTTTTAAAAATCAATGTTGCATTAGTCCCACCAAACCCAAAAGAATTTGATAGTACATATTTTATTTTCTTTTCTAAACTTTCGTGTGCAACTAGGTTAATACTTTTGTGTTTTACTGATGGATTATCAAGATTTAGTGTTGGGGGAATTATTCCACTATTTATAGCTAAGATGGAAAAAATTGCCTCGACTGCACCTGATGCTCCTAACATATGACCTATGGATGATTTTGTTGACGACATAAATAGTGTATCTTTTTTATTCTTAAAAATGTTTAAAACAGAATTAAACTCTATCTCGTCTCCTATTGGAGTTGAAGTGCCATGCGCATTTACATAGTCAATTTTTTCTGGACCTATTTTAGCGTTTTTTATTGCCATTAACATAGCCCGAGTACCTCCACCTCCGTCTGGAGATGGTGCCGTAGGATGGTATCCATCTCCAGAAAGACCATATCCAATAAGTTCCGCATAAATTTTAGCTGACCTTGATTTGGCATGTTCAAGTTCTTCAAGAACCAACATTCCTGATCCCTCTGACATAACAAATCCGTCTCTTTGTTCATCCCAGGGTCTTGAAGCCTTTGTAGGATTATCGTTAAATTTTGTTGATAAAGCTCTCATAGCACTAAATCCTGCAATTCCAAATCTTGTGCATGCAGCCTCAGTACCACCAGCAATCATTACGTCAGCGTCTCCCAGCATTATAAGTCTTGCCGAATCTCCAATAGCATGAGCACCTGACGCACATGCCGTAACTACTGAATGGTTTGGTCCAGTAAACCCATTTTTAATTGAAATATGACCGCTTGCTAAATTTATTAAACATGAAGGTATAAAAAAAGGTGAAATTTTTCTTGGGCTCTTCTGTAAATTTTCAGAACTTACTCTAATTCCATCTAAACCACCTATACCAGACCCAACTAAAACTCCTGTTCTACTTTTTTGTAATTCATTCTTAGGGTTCCATGAAGCATCTTTTATGGCTTCTTGTGCAGAAGATATTGCAAATTGAATAAATCTTCCAATCTTTCTTTTTTCTTTATGTTCAATTAAATTATCTATAAAGAGACTAGTTTCACCAGAATTTATTACCTGCCCTCCAATCTTTGAGGATAAATCATTTATTTCAAATCCAGACAATTCTCTAATTCCTGAAGAAGAATTAATTATTTTATCCCATGAAACACTACATCCATAACCAAATGGTGTGCACATTCCAATTCCAGTTATTACTACCCTTCTCATTAGTTATGAGGTAAACCCTTTAGTTTTTTTTATTTTCTTCAAGATAGTTTATTGCATCTTGTATAGTAAGAATTTTTTCAGCAATATCGTCAGGGATTTCACACTCAAATTGTTCTTCAAACGCCATTACTAATTCAACTGTATCAAGACTATCTGCTCCTAAGTCGTCAATAAAACTAGAAGATTTAGTTACTTTATCTTTCTCAACTCCTAAATGTTCGACTACTATACTTTTAACTTTTTCTGCGATTTCACTCATACATATCCCTTAAAAATTTTTATTATATATATATTAATAGATAAATTTTAATTTAAATCAAATAATAATAATTAAATCATGGAAAGACCACCGTTAACATGTAATGTCTGACCTGTGATATATTTGGTTTGCTCTGAGGCTAGAAATAGAGCACAGTTAGATACATCATCAGGTTGACCCATGACGCCCGATGGAATTTTAGAAATAATCGTATTTCTTGTTTCTTCGTCTAGTATCTTGGTCATATCTGTATTTATAAAACCTGGTGCGATGCAATTTACTGTGATATTTCTTTTTGCGACCTCTAGTGCCAGAGATTTTGACAAGCCTATTACTCCAGACTTTGATGAACAATAATTAGTTTGTCCGAAATTTCCTGTATGCGCAACTACTGATGTTATGTTTATAATTCTTCCCCACCTTTTTTTTATCATAGGCTTAATAATTTCGCTTGTTATTAAGTAGTTGGCAGTTAAATTAATTTGAATTACTTTTGACCACTTCGATTCATCCATTCTTATAAATAAACTATCGTCTGTTGATCCTGCATTGTTTATTAAAATATCAACATGGTTTTCCATGCAAATTTTTCTTATTTTCGATTTTAGGCTATTGGGATCAAGAAAATCACAACTAAAAAAACTAGAAGAATTGTCATGAGAAACCAGTAAGTCATTAAGTTTACTCTTATCTCTACCCATAAGTATAACTTTGTAACCATTTTTGATAAATTTTTCTGCCAAGGATTTACCAATACCCCCAGTAGCTCCCGTTATTAAAACAGTCCTCATTTCTACAATCCTTCAATTAAGTTCTCAATATCAACCATCGATTCAATATTTAAATTTTCAAAATTTAGTTTCATTCGCTTACTAAGTCCAGTTAAGACATTCCCAGATCCCACTTCGATTATTTTTTTCACTCCATAGTGATGCAGATTAATCAAACTTTCTCTCCATCTTACTCTTGATGTTACTTGCTTTACCAAATATTCTTTAATCTTATCGACTTCTTTTATGTGTTGAGCGTTATAGTTACAAACAAAATACGATCTTGGAACCTTAAAATTTACGTTTTTTAATTCAACCTCCATAATTTCTGAAGCTTTTTTCATTAATGAACAATGAAATGGGGCACTAACATTAAGTTCGATAATTTTTCTGGCTCCTTTTTCAAGACATACATCTGTAACTTTGTCTACATCGGTTTTTAAACCAGATAAAACAACTTGACCAGGGCAATTATCGTTTGCAACCTCACATAAAACATTTTCAAAATGATCTCGGATTATTTTATCAACATCTATAATATCTAAACCCAACACTGCCGACATCTTTGTATCTTTCGAATCAGTTGAATTTTGCATTGCATTACCTCTGGTTTTAAGAAGTTTAGCAGTGTCTAATAATGATAATGAATTTACAGAACAAAGTGCTGTATATTCTCCTAATGAATGACCACAAACTGCATCAATTAATTGATGTAATTTTTTACCTGATTCGTGTTCTATGATTCTGCATATCGCAATACTTACTGCCATTAATGCGGGTTGGGTATTTTCTGTCTCTGTGAGAATTTCAAGAGGGCCGTTAAAAATTATTTTAGACAGAAAAAAATCTAGTGAATCATCTATTTCATCGAATACTTCTCTTGCAACTTTATGATTATCGTATAAAGATTTGCCCATGCCCACTTTTTGTGAACCTTGCCCAGGAAATACAAAACACAGCTTTTCGTTAGAATCCATTCGATATAATAATTGTAATATTTGTATTATTTCAACATAATTTTTTATTAGTTTTTTCTTGCAATTTTGAATTGTATTATATAAAAGATATTTCAAATAGGTTTATTTATATGAATTTGTATGAAAATGTTTTTCTCTTTAGTGGCAATCTAACCGAAAAGAATGCTAACGAGAAGATATCAAATGTTGAAAAAATTATAAAAGATAGTAAAGGGAAGATTCACAAAAAAGAATATTGGGGAATAAGATCTCTTGCGTATAAAATAAAAAAAAATTCAAAAGCTCATTATTTTCTCTTAAGTACTGAAAATGATCCGGATACTATAAAAAAAATTAAGGAAAAATTAAAAATTGATGAGGATTACTTGAGATTTCTTAATCTGAGAGTGAATGAGTTTGAGGAAGAAGATTCAATGATTTTTAAAAACTCTAAAAGGTAAATAGATATGTTAAAGAATAAACTTTTTGATAATAACAGAAGTCTTGGTAATACTTCTTGTCCTCTTTCCAAAAAAGGAGCACCTAAGGTTGATTATAAAAACATCGATTTGTTAAAAAGGTACGTAACTGAAAAAGGTAAAATGTTACCAAGTAGAGTTACACAAATAAGTAACAAGAAGCAAAGAGAGTTATCACTAGCAATAAAGAGAGCCAGGTTTCTTGCATTACTTCCCTATGTTTCATCCTAACTTTAGATGAGTGCTAGCTTAGATTCCAAAAATGATTTTTTAATAATTGCCTACTCATCAGTCTTCATAGCTAGTACCTACTTTTTATTGCTCAAAATTTCTCCTATACTTTTCAGTTTTTTTTGTTTTCTTCCTCTAATTTCCATTGCACTAATAACTAACCTAAAACAGACACTGCTCTCGTTTCTTGTATCTATTTTTTTAATTGTTGTTGTTCTTTACTTTCAAAACAGAATAGAAAACATTAACAATACTTTTTTTTTAACAAATATTATTTTTGTTTTTGGTTTTTCATTTTTGTTTTTATTAATTTTAGGCATGGGTAAAAGAAAAGATGATTTTGGTGAAAAATTATCATTTTATGTTTTAACTACATCAATAATTTTTATTTCATTATTTATTTTCTATCTTTCTGATTCTATGAACGATTTGATAATTGAAATAAAGCAGGAATATGCAAATTTGGTTAGTCCTGATAATCAAATAATGACTAAAGAATTAAATAAGTTATTTGAAGGAATAATAAAAATTTTTCCATCAATAAATTTCATTTTTCATTTTTTTACAATTTTAACTAATCTTTTTTTAGCAAAGGAGTTTTTAAATAAGTTTAAAATTCCAATTAAAAAAGAAATAAATCAATCCACTTTTATAATTCCAAATTGGTACTTAGTGATTTATTTAGTATTTTTTGGGACAAGTCTAATTTTCAATGATGACTTACAATATTTTTTTTTAAACTTAGTGATTTCATTAAGCTGTATTTTTTTTACAAACGGTTTTTATATTTTTAAAAAGTTTTTCCTACAAATCAGTCAACCGTTATTTCTAAAAATAATAATTTTATTTTTACTTTTTATTTTTTTAGGATATGTTCTTTTTCTAAGTTTATTTTTTTTGGGATTTGTAAATAAATTAAAACATTTTTTTAAGAAAAGATTAAATTGATATTGATATGGAAGTAATACTTTTAGAAAGTTTTGATAAGTTAGGTAAGATAGGAGATACTGTAAGTGTGAAGGATGGCTTCGCCCGCAACTATTTACTCCCGAAGAAAAAGGCTCTAAGAGCAAATGATGAAAACAAAAAATACTTTGAAAAAATTAAAGAAGATTTAAATGAAAAAAATAAAAAATTGATCGAGAATTCAAATGATGTAGCAGATTTATTACAAAAAACAGAATTAATTTTTATTCGTCAAGCAAGTGATTCAGGGCAACTATACGGTTCAGTAAGTCCAAAAGATATATCTGTACATCTTACAGAGAAAAAAATTAGTATACCCCCTTCTTCAATAAACTTAACATCTCCCATAAAAAATATTGGTATGTTTGATGTTGTAATAAAATTACATGCCGAAGTTTCTGTCAAGGTGCGTTTGAATGTAGCAACATCGCAAGAAAACGCAGAAAAACAAAAAAAAGAACTTGAGGATGAAGTATCTATAAAGAATCTAAAAAATAACATGAATCAAGTTTCTGCTGATAAAGATGAAATTTTGGATAATAAAAATTTAGAAAATAAATCAAAAAATCCTGTAACTCAGAAAAATGCATCAACCGGTACACCCGAAGATAATGAATCAATAAATGAAAATAATAAAGATTAAGCTAATAAAATAGTAAAAAAAACCAATCTAAGGATCTACTCAAGATTTGAATAGAAATCATCAGGCATGCTTATCAGTAATTTGAAATAATTATGTTTTTTTTAGAACTTATTCTGGGACTAGTTCTAGTGTTATGGGGTGCTGACCTATTAATAAGTTCGGCGATAGCTCTAGGAAAAAAATATAATCTTTCTGAAGTATTTATTGGAATAATAGTTATTGGTTTTGGGACTTCATTATGCGAATTATTTGTTTCAATAGATGCGGTTATAAAAGGTGCGAGCGAATTATCTCTGGGTAACATTATTGGTTCCAATGTTGCCAATATTCTATTAGTCTTGGGTGTTTCATCCTTCTTTAAGGTTTACAAATTCCCCAAAATAAACAAACTTGATAATATAATACATTTAACAATTACCATTTTTTTGTTGGAGTTTGTTTTTTCAGTTATCTAACAAAGTTTTGGGGAACTATCTTTATAGTTATTTTTTTAATTTATTTATCTTTTCTATTAAAAAGTATTAATCCTCAGGAATCAGAGGATAACGAAGTTATAGAAAAAAAAAATTGGCTTAATGAAAAAATCTCAAAATCACCAGTCACAGTCGGAATTCCGGTTATATTTCTTTCATTTTTAATAACGTTACAAGGAGCGGATATTACTGTTTTCAGTGCCATTAAGATATCAGAATTTTTTGGTATTTCCGAATCTGCAATAGGTTTATCAGTTATTGCCATTGGGACATCTCTACCTGAAATTGCTGCTGGCTATGCTGCCATCAAAAGAAATAAACCAAATCTTGTTGTAGGAAATATCATCGGGTCAAATATGTATAATATTTTACTAATCATAGGCATATCAACATTTTTCAATGCATTTAAATACGATTTGACAAATATTTCAAATGATCTGCTTTTCTTACTATTTTGTATTACAGTTTTTTTTGTTATGGCTTTTTATAGAGTTACTATAACAAAACCTATATCAATAGCTCTTATTTCTGTCTATGTTTCTTACATGATTTTTTTATATAATAATAATTTTTAAAATTAAAAAAAGTTTTCACCACTATCCACATAACTAACAATCATTTTTTTAATGCTGTAATCATCCAATTAAGATATTCTTCAAAAGATGACAGAATCAGATAAAAAAAAAGTTTCAAACACCATTGCAAATCTACCTATAATTAATGAAAGTAGGCAGACGCCAGTTAATTTAGAAGCAGAGCGAGCTCTATTAGGAGCAATCATTTCTAATAACAAAGCTTTTGAAAGCGTAGAAAATATATTAAATGAAAGTGACTTTTCCGAGCCTCAGAATAAAATAATTTATCTTTTTATAACAAAACTAATAAACAAGGGACAAATAGCTGATTTAAATACTTTAAAGACCTATTTAGATGATGAAGAATTTTTTAAGGAGAATGGAAGTTTGGAATATTTGTTAAAAATATGTGAAAATTCTCTGAGTATTATTAATTCAAATCACTATGCAAAAGTTATAAAAGAGTTATCTCAAAGAAGACAATTAATTGATGTTGGAACAAAATTAGTTAATGATTCCTTCTCTTATAATCTCGACATCGAAGTTGATTCTTTAATTGAACGCACCGAACAAAATTTATATGAACTTACAACATCAGGTTTAATAGAGAATGGACCACGTAAATTTGACGATGTACTTCTTGAAACTATAAATTATGCAGAAAAAGCATTTAAAAAGGATGAGGATTATATTGGCATTAAAACAGGATTATCGGACTTTGACCAAAAAATTGGGGGCTTGCACAATTCAGATTTAGTTATTATTGCTGGTCGACCATCTATGGGTAAAACCGCTTTTGCAACGAATATCGCATATAATATTTCAAAAAAGAAAAAAGAAATTGTCGATAATATTTCTTCCGACAAAAAAGTACTGATCTTTTCACTGGAAATGTCTTCAGAACAACTTGCAACTAGAATATTATCTGAACTGTCAGAAATACCATCTGAAAAAATTCGAACTGGCAATGTAAATAAAAATGATTTTGCTAAAGTTTTAAAATCAAGTGAAGAATTATCGAATTTGTCATTGTTTATTGATGATTCACCTGCACTGACTATTGCATCGATTAGAACAAGGGCTCGTCGACTAAAAAGAAAAAATGGTTTAGATCTAATAATTGTAGATTACCTTCAACTAATATCAGGGAACGGTCAAAATAGTAACGATAATCGAGTTAAAGAAATATCAGATATTACAAGAGGATTAAAAACAATTGCGAAAGAACTTAATATTCCAGTTATTGCTTTATCTCAATTATCACGAAAGGTGGAAGATAGAGAAGAAAAAAGGCCCCAGTTATCTGATTTAAGAGAATCAGGTGCAATTGAACAAGATGCAGATTTAGTAGTTTTTCTCTACAGAGAAGAATATTATTTAGCAAGGTCAGAACCAACTGAAGGCACTGAAAAACATGATTTATGGATGCAAAAAATGTCGGGCATTCATAATGTAGCCGAAGCAATTATTGCTAAGCATAGGCACGGACCAATATCTAAGGTCAAACTTCATTTCAATGCATCCTCAACAAAATTTTCTGATTTTGTAGATAATAATTCATTTTAGTATAAATTAATTTATTATATAACCTACAGAAGAATATCTTTGAGAAATTATTAATGAAAAGTCTCAACAAACTAATTTTGTTCTTACCTAAATTCGCAGGAAAATACACATACAATTTATTTGATAATATTGATTTCAAAGTACTTTTTTTTATTGACTGTATAAGGTGTACGATTGTTCCACCATTTTATCCTAAGTTATTTCTTAAACAACTTGTTAAAATTGGTTACAACTCTTTACCCGTTGTTGGTTTAACATCAATTTTCACTGGAATGGTTCTCGCATTACAATCCTATACAGGCTTTTCAAGATTTTCTGCAGAAAGCGCAATCCCAAATGTTGTTGTTTTATCAATTACAAGAGAACTTTCTCCTGTGTTAGCCGGATTAATGGTTGCTGGAAGATCAGGTGCTGCAATTGCTGCGGAAATTGGTACTATGAGGGTAACAGAACAAATTGACGCTTTAAAGACACTATCAACTAACCCCATGAATTACCTAGTTGCTCCGAGAATACTTGCCAGTGTTATTTCACTTCCAATACTTGTGTTTATTGGTGATATTATCGGTGTATTTGGAGGATATTTGATTTGTGTTAATATTTTAGATTTTAATCCAAAAATTTATTTAGTTAATATTTACAATTTTGTTGAATTTATTGATGTTTTTTCTGGCTTAGTTAAAGCTGCGGTTTTTGGACTAATTATTTCATTTATGGGTTGTTTTCATGGTTTCAATGCAAGTGGAGGTGCGCAAGGTGTTGGACAAGCAACCACATACTCTGTTGTTTCGTCATCAATTCTTATCCTTCTTCTAAACTATATATTAACTTCATTATTTTTTAATTTATGAAAAAGAAAATAATAGAAATTAAAAATTTGTCCAAGAGTTTTGGGAAAAAGAAAATTCTTTATAACCTTAGTCTTAGTGTTTATAAAAAAGAATCTTTGGTTGTAATTGGCGAATCCGGAAGTGGTAAATCTGTGTTAATGAAATGTTTAAATGGACTACAGGATTTTGAAAGAGGAGAAATATTATTTAACGAAGATTATAATGTTAAGGCTCTGTCAGGGTATTCGCTTGAACAACACACATCAAAATTTGGAGTTCTTTTCCAAAATGCTGCTTTGTTTGATAGTTTAACAATAAGAGAAAATATTTTTTTTAATTCGAAAAATTTTAATAAACAAATTATTAATGATGTTGGATTAGAAGAAAATATTCTTAATAAATACCCTGCTGATATATCAATTGCAGTTCAAAAAAGAGTGGGTTTGGCACGAGCTATCATATCAAATCCAGAAATACTTATTTTCGATGAACCAACTACTGGACTAGATCCAATGATGGCCAATCAAATTAATAAATTAATAAGACAACTTGTGGATAAAAGAAAGCTAACAACTATCACTATTACTCACGACATGAAGAGTGTTTACGAATTTGCTGATAAGGTTGCATTTATTCATAAGGGTAAAGTTGATTGGTATGGTCAATCGAAGTATTTAAAAAAAAGCAATAACCAAACAATGCAAAATTTCATTAATGGAAAATTTAATTAGGGATTTATTAGTTGGAGTATAATAACTTATTTGATCTTTTAGTAATACTGTTTATTTTGTTATCTGCTTTTTTTGCGTTTTCAAGGGGATTTTTTCAGGAAATTTTTTCTCTTTTTAGCTGGGCAGGTGCATTGCTCATCTCATCTTTTTATAGTGATTTTTTAGCTATTTACACTAATCAAATTATTAAAAACATGTTTTTATCAAAATTGATTACTTACATTTTTATTTTTATACTAAGTTTATTTATTTTGTCATTTATCAGTAAAAAACTTTCTGGAACGATAAAATACAGTTCTGTTGGCATGATTGATAGATCTCTAGGTTTTGTGTTCGGAGTGGTAAGGGGGTATATACTATTGTGCCTTTTGTTTTTTGGTTACAATTTTTTTTTTAATGACACCTACCCCAAGTGGCTTGAAGAGTCAAAGCTAAGTTACATTTTGATGCAGGGATCTGTTAAACTCATTTCTATGTTGGATAAAAATAACCAATCAATTGATTCATTAGAGAAGAAAATAAAGGAAAAATCTAATTCACTTTTTGAAAAAAGCATTGATTCGAGGCTTCGAAGAGATAAGAATGATGATGAAGTAAAAAAAGGATACAAAGAAAATGATAGAAGTAATCTGGACCAACTTATAGATAATATTCAGGATGAATAAATACTATTTTGATAAAAAACCAACTGAGGAATGTGGTCTTTTCGGGGTTTTTAATAACCTAGACGCATCCTCTTTAACTGCATTGGGTCTACATGCGTTACAACATAGAGGGCAAGATGCAACTGGAATTGTCACCTACTCTGATAATCAGTTTTTTGGGCATAGAGGAATAGGACAAGTTGGGGAGGTTTTCAATGACCCATCAATCATTAAAAAATTAAAGGGATCTTCCTCAGTAGGTCACAATAGATACGGCACTACAGGTGAATCAGCTTTGAAAAATGTGCAACCTTTATTTTCTGAAATTCTTACAGGCGGTGTTGCCATCGCGCATAATGGTAATCTCACCAATACTAATACACTAAAGAAAGATTTAATCAAAGAAGGAGCAATCTTTCAGTCTACTTCAGACACAGAGGTTATTCTCCACTTGATGTCTAGATCTAAAGGTAATCTCATTGATCGCATTGTGTATGCACTGAGAAGTATTACCGGAGCTTACTCATTAATTATGTTGAGTGAAAAATCATTGATTGGAATTCGTGATCCATTTGGTATTAGGCCTTTAGTTATTGGAAAGTTAGAAGATACATATGTATTGAGTTCAGAGAGTTGTGCATTAGATATAATTGGTGCAAAACTAATTAGAGATGTTGAGGCAGGCGAAATTATTGAAATCACAAGAAATGGTTTAAAATCGATAAAACCTTTTAAGAATTCAAATCTTAAGCCCTGTCTTTTTGAATATATATATTTCTCAAGACCGGATTCCATTCTAGAGGGAAGGAATGTATATGATATTAGAAAAAAAATTGGAGAAGAATTAGCAAAAGAATGTAAACAAGATGAACAAAAGATTGATATTGTTATCCCAATTCCAGACTCAGGAAACGCATCAGCACTAGGTTATTCAAATCAATTAAATAAACCTTTCGAGTTAGGTATAATTCGGAATCACTATACAGGCAGAACTTTTATAGAACAAACTGGGGTTACACGCAATTTAGGAGTGAAACTTAAACATAACCCTAATTCTACAACTCTCAAAAATAGAAGGATTGCACTTATTGATGATTCAATAGTTAGAGGAACAACGTCAGTAAAAATTGTTGAAATGCTGAGAAATGCAGGCGCCAAAGAAATTCACATGAGAATTGCCAGTCCTCCAGTTAAATTCCCTTGTTATTATGGAATTGATACACCTCTTGAGAGTGAATTATTGGCTTCGAAGTATACAATTGATGAAATTAAAAATTATATTGGTGTGGATTCATTGAGTTTTATTTCCCTAAATGGTGTTTACAGAGCTCTTGGCTTCTCGCAAGGGAGAAATGAAGATAACCCGCAATTTACAGACCATTATTTTAGTGGCAACTATCCAGTAAAATTAGTTGATAAAAATATTGGAAATAATCCATCTCAACTTTCATTACTAATTGAAACAAAATAAAATTGAGCAATAATAGTAAAAAAGGCGTTATTTTCGGGGCCACAGAAAAGATTGGATCTTATCTAGCCTACCATATATCAAAAAGAGGTGGAGAAATAATATTACAAGATAAAACTGAATCTGGATTAGAAAAATTAAGTAAACGATTGAAAAAAATTAATAATAAACAGACTTTTCTCTACTGTGATCATTCAAAAATAGAAAATTTTTCAAAAATTGATTTAGTAATTGCGCGCAAATTTAAAAAATTAGATTTTGTCATTAGTTGCATTGGAAAAATAGATAGTCTAAGACCGATAGGTAATTTAAATACTAATGAATGGAAAAATTTAATTGATCAAAATTTAACACTAAATTGGTATATACTAAAAAAGACTGAAGTTTTTCTTCAAAAATCAAAAAAACCTTGCTTGTTTTTTTTTAGTAATGAGGAATTAAGTAGGGGTACTCCATACTTTAATGCATGCTCGGTATCTCACGGTGCTTTAAAAACTTTGATAAGTATTTATAAAAAAGAAAAAGAAAAGTTTAATTATAACATTAAAATTATCGATGTGGATAAAAATGAACTTAGCTTTCTTTCTCATGTTTTAAAAAAAAACTGTAGAATCAAAAAGTCAAAAAAAAACCAATAATTTGATTGAAGAAATTTTTCAAAACTAACTTCCAAAGATTTCATCTGTTACACTATCGTACCATTGATATGATTCCCTAGCCTCTTTTACTCTAAGAATTAAATTAGACTTTTCGGGGGAGGATCTAGAACCTAAAGAGACTATCCTATCACCTAAACTATTTGCTCTATACCATGACGAAATTGCGAACCCATACTTCTCCGCCGCTAAACTGTAGCAAGTATTCAAAAAAACAGGATTAATAAGTTTTTTTTCAAAAATTATATTTATAAGATTTTCTGCGCATCCCTTAGCTTGACTATTTGCTGAAAATGCAGATTTCGGCATATCACCAGCATCAATAGAATCGCCCACAACATATATCCTTTCATGATTTTTCAACTTAAATGTTCTGGGATTAATTTTGCACCAATCATCTAAAATTAAACCAGAATTTGATATTAAATCAGAAGCTTTTTGATTAGGAATTACATTTAAAAAGTCAGCTTTTATTTTTTGACCAGATTCACATGTGATTTTATTTTGGTCTTCATCCAATTGAGTTACTCGACCACCCTGAGACCGGGGTATCCATTCAATCATTTCAGGATAGAGTTGTTTCCATGCTTCAAAAAATAATTCTGATTTTGAAAAACTATCCTTACAGTCAAATATAAATATTTTTGCATTTATATTCTTCTTCTTGAGAAGATAAGCTATCATTGACGCTCTTTCATACGGGGCAGGAGGACATCTATATGGATAATCTGGAGGTACTATTACTATTTTAGAACCATTGTTCAATGTATTGACTTTTTTATAAATTTTTTCAACACCTCTCCCACCTGACCAACCAATTGGGTATTTTTGAGTCAGTTTTTTGCCAAATCCATCTATGGTATTCCATTTAAAAGAAATACCAGGAGAAAGAACAAGCCAATCATAAGTAATGGCTTTTTTTTTGAAAAAAATTTTTCTTTTTTCAGAATCAATATGCGAAACCGTTTCATTAATAATTCTAATCCCTCTTTTTTTGAGATTACTGTAAGTAAACCTGTTTTTATTTATATTTCTAAAGCCCCCTACTACATAGTTGGCAAAAGGGCATGTATAATAATACTTGTCTTTCTCTATTAGTACTAGGTCAAGCTTATCAGAAAAAGAGTCAAGATATCTCAGACAACTACCACCGCCAAAGCCACCACCAATGACTACTATTCTCGGCTTATATTGAGCGCGAACACCTTTCAGTAAGGGAAAGCTCATTAAACCACCGAGGAAGTACTTTATAAAACTTCTTTTATTATTCACTAATTTCTTTTTTGTAATAAAAATCTGCCAAATTAATTATATCATTTTCCGAAAAAACATCTAAAATTCTTTTCATAACAGAATTGTTTTTGTCTTTCTTAAAATACATCATTCTTTCAATGAAATGATCATAACTTAATTTTGTTATTGAATATAAATTTTCAACACCTTTTGCATCCCAACCATGACATCCATTGCAATTTTTCGCAATTAAATTCATTGATATTTCTTCATCCTTCTTATTTTCGCTTGAATGAACAGAACTAAAAACTACTACAAAAAAACTTATAAAATAAAAAAACTTAATCATATGGATTTTTTGACTTTGTAATTTCAAGCTTTAAAGAACAACCTTTAAAACCAAAACTTTTTTTTATGTTATTTATTAAAAATCTCTTGTAATTTTCTTTGATACCTCCTGGTATATTAGAAAATATTTTGAATTTTGGGGGTCTTGAACCTATTTGGGATATATATTTTAATTTTATATGTTTTCCATTAAATAAAGGCGGAGGGTTAATATTTAAAAATTCTCTCAACCACTTATTCAGTTTATTTGTTTCAATTCTTTTGCTCCATCCAAGTAAACTCTTTGAAAAATAATTTTTTAGTTCCTGAATACCCTGCCCATATTTAGCAGAAATAAAGAATATAGAAAAATCTTTAATAATAGGTAAATCATTGAAAATTTGCTCTTTAATATATTCTTCTGAGAATTTAGTTTTTGTATCGATCTTATTAATTACCAATATTATACACCGTGACTCATCTACAACTTTTTTTATAATTTTTTTATTAGATTTTTCCCAATAATTATTTATATCTAGCAAAATCAAAACTATTTCTGACAACCTTATCTTCCTATCCGTCTCAAAATTTGACATAATGTTTACCTCAGTTTTTTTTCTTGTATTGAGGATTATTCCAGCCGTATCAAATATCTTAAATACTTTTTCATCTAGACTAAATAAACCCTCGACTGGATCTGCTGTTAAATTTGGTTTTTTTGATGAAATAGATATTTGATCTTCACATAATTTATTTATAAGTGTTGACTTGCCCGTATTGGTCTGACCAACTATTGCAATAGAATGGTTAAATTCTTTATCCAATGACATTTTAATATGTTTTTCATCAAACTTTTCATCTATTAAAATCATTAGATCATAAATGCCCAATTTATGTTCTGTTGAAATTAAATGTGGCTCACCTAAGCCTAGCTTGTATGCATCATTCTTTAAAAATGGAGCGATTTTACTTTCAGACTTATTTATAATAAGAATGATATTCTTTTTGAACGTTCTAAGTTTTTTTGCAATATCATAATCAGATAGTTCTAAGTTTTTTTTTCCATCGAGTAAAAATAGTATTAATGTCTCATTTGTAATTTTTTTTAATGTATTTTTATTAATTTTTTTTGTAAGCTCATCCTTTTTTATATCAATTCCAGCAGAATCAAAGAGAAAGTATTCTTTATCAAAAATATTAATTTTTTTTTTCCTCACGTCGATAGTCAAACCGGGTTTGTTTGCAACAAGGGCAATTTTTTTTCTGCTTAAACAATTGAATAGTGAGGATTTTCCGACATTTGGTTTGCCAACTATAAAAATTTTATTTTGCATAACTACTCCAGAGCTACAAGATTGCCATCCTTTGATAAAAAAAAGATTGTTTTGTTAGCTAGTATTGGGTGCGTCTTAAACACATGTTTTGTTTTAATGACACCAAGCAAACCACCGGTGAATGGGGATATAGATATTATTGCTCCTTCCGAACTTGCTAAAATTAATTTATTTTGCACCAAAAGGGGACCGTACCATGTAATAATATCATCTTCATTTTTTGTTTTAAGTTGAGCGGACCATAAAATCCCCCCAGTATTGTCGTCTAGACAATGTAATTTGTTTTCACTGTCGACTATAAAAATATTGTTGCCGGCCGTAACGATAGGATTTATGGTTGATAATTTAACCTCCCAAGAAATCTGCCCATCTTTTAATTGTAGTGATAAAAATTTATTAATGTAACTTGAAACCAAAACTTTATTCTTATGTATCACTGGAGAACTTTGAATATCTGAAATTAGATTTTTGCTAAATAAAGTATCAACTGACAAATTTTCAAACCATAAAATTCCTCCGTTATTAGAATTGATAGCGTAAATTTCTCCAGAGGTATACGTCACAAGTAATGTCTCATTATTAATGGATGGACTTACACCTCCGAGTATAGATAGATTCTCAATATTTCCTGAATGAGACCAAATTTTCTCACCATTATTGAAATTTACTGCAAATGTTTGATTGTCATCTGTTATAAAAAAAATCTTATCAGAAAAAATTAATGGGGGCGATGCTATGGGTTTTAAAAAATTTTTTTTCCAATTTAAGTTTCCATTAGATATATTTAAAGAATATAAATTTCCCATTCCACTGGTAATTATTAATTTTTTCTTATGACCTGCAATTCCTCCAATGAAATAAAAATCTTCATCAAATTCGTCTTCTAGTTTGGTTTGCCATACAATTTTGTTGTTTTTTAAATTTATAGCTTTAACCTCAAGATCATTGGAAATTAGTAAAATTTTGTTATCAAAAATAATAGGTTTCGTAACACTAATATTTTCGTCAAATTTTTCTTTACTTATCTTTTTTATCCATTTGATTTTTATAGATTCATTAGCTTTAAAATGCGAAATTTTATTGGCAATATTTTGATTTTGCATCGGCCATTCATCAATATTTATAGACTCAGGGAGTTTTACGCTTAGTCTAGACTTAATCAATTTTTCTTCTTTTTTTTTGAAAACTTCCACTCTTTTGCCCTGCAATAAAATCTCCTCTTCCTCAAAATAACTGCAGGAACTGAGTAAAAATAACGCAATAATAGTGTGGATCATTTGCTCTGTTATTTATCACTTAAAAAATTGAGCATATCTTTTGCTCTATCTCTTAAATCATTTGGAATATTAGGTTTTTCAGACAAATCCTTAAAAATTTTTTTAGATTGTACCTTTTCTCCTTTTTTTAGATATAAATATGCCTCTAACTCTCTTGCTGTTGAACTCCAGGGATTATTAGAATCAGTTAATCTGCTAATTTTTTCTATTAAATCTTGTGGGGGCAATGTATTCATAGCATTAAGTACATAAAAAATTGTAGACATATCTTTAAATGATGCATCAACTGCAGATCGTTCTAGCTCTATATAAATATCTAGTCCTTCTTCAACTTTTCCGTTTTCAATTAGCAATGATGCCTTTTTTAGCTTTGCAAGAGTTACATATCCATCGGATGTACTTTCTGTAACCTTATCTAGGGCCAAGATTGCTCCGTCAACATCCTGTTCTAATACTAATTGAACTGCTGCTGAAAAATCATCGCCCATAGCTTGTGTTTTATCTTTAACGTAAGATTGCCAACCAACTGAAAAAGTGGTGAACAAAACTATACCTCCTGCAATACTAATTAGATAAGGGGCAATTTTTTTCCATAGTCTTGATTGTTTCTCCTCTTTCAGTTCCTCATCGACTTCTCTAATAAATTCTTCACTCATTTTTCTATAGATAAAATTAACTTTATAAAATAAACTATATATTTGTATATCGATTTATTTTAAATTTCAATTATTTTGTATCAATCTATTTGAAATTTTGACTGTTAAGTGTGTATTGAAGTGCTAAAAAATAAAAGTTACCATATCGTTAGATTTTCAAAGGATGAAATTAACAGAATTATGAAGATTTACAGCCAGAAAATTGCGATTGGCGAATGGAAAGATTATTCAATTTGTTTTCAAAAAAACTATGCTCTATTTTGCATACACAAATCATTTTTAGTTAGTCCAGAATTTGAAATTTTAAAAAAAAATCATAACTCACAAAAATATACACTTTCTAGTAGAAGTAGGATAATAATTAAATCTGCATCCCTCAAAAAAGTTTTACAACAATTAATGAAGCCAACACTATTACTAGTTAAGTAATTTTTTCATGCCCGAAGTATATTTCTTTCCCTTATTATCACTTAATCTTTGAATTCCCATAACTCCAGAAAATATATAATCTCTTTTTCCTGAATCCCAATTTATCTCAACATTACTATCTATAATTTTCCATTTCCCGATGTCTCCGTCAGCATAATTGGATTCAGCCTGACCATCACTATGAAGAATAATTTCAAATTCAGATTGCCATTCATCAGATGCAATCCACTTTCCTATCCATAAGCTACTATTAGATAATAAATTAGTACTTATCATCAAAAACACAAAGAAATACTTAATCATTTATTTTCCTTTTTTTTAAATTTTTAATAATCTCTTTTTTTTTTATATCACTAAACTCTTGCCAGTTTGAAATTTCATAAATTGTTCTAAGGCAACTGGTACAAAATTTTCCATCAAGACTCATTTTACATATTTTTTTGCATGGTGATAACAAACTCATTACAACAATTTAAATCCATTAATTATAAATTCAATAGCTAAAGCACCTAAAATCATACCAAAAATCTTCTGTAAAATTAATATCGCAGATTTTCCTAAAAAAAATACTGTAATTTTTGAGGTAAAAAATACACAAACTGTGAATAATAATACAATTAATATTGGAAATATTTTTGTATATATATCAAAAAAACTAAAAACAAAGTTTTCCGAAACTAATATAGACAACGTAATAGCTGACGGTCCAACTATTAATGGTATTGAGATCGGAAATATAGAGAATGAGAGCAAGTATTCGTCATTAAAATCTTTATCAATTAATTTTTCTTTTCTTTGTGACCTTTTTTCAAATAACATTTCAAATGCAATGACAAAAAGAAATACACCTCCAGCAATTTGAAAAGAAATAATTGAAATACCAATCATCTTTAAAAAAATATTTCCATATATAGCAAAAAATGTTAATAAAATTGTTGATGTAGTAAATATCACAATACCAAGTTTTAGAATTTTATTTTTTGGTATTTTGGTTGATAAGGTTGCAAAAATTGGAATTAAGGCAATGGGATCAATTGCAATTAATAGTTTAATAATATTCTGAAAAAAAACCTCATGCATGGAATTAATAAAAAATTAGCTTTGTTTTCTTTCTACAAGTTTAAAAAGATTGAAAATCCAACTATACTAAAAAATAATATAGAAAATTTAAACAAAAAAAATAATTTTTTTGGAACTATACTACTATCAAAAGAGGGTATAAACGGTACAATATCTGGTAAATTGCGTTCAATTGAATCTTTCAAAAAATTTTTGTCAATCAATGTATCAAAAGAAATTTCCATAAAAGCTCAGATTGTAAATGAGATACCTTTTAAAAAATTTAAAGTTAAAGTCAAAGACCAAATAATTAAAATAGGAAAAAAAAACGTCTGCCCTGAGGAAAATACCGGAGAATTTCTTAGTCCGAATGAGTGGAATAAATTTTTAGGTGAAAAAGATACTATCGTAATAGATACAAGAAATTTTTACGAATCACAAATAGGTTCATTTGAAAATTCAATTTTGCCTCTAACTGATTCCTTTTCCGAATTTCCTAGATGGTTTGAGGAAAACAAGAAAAGATTCAGAAATAAAAATATATTAACCTTTTGCACTGGCGGTATTAGATGCGAAAAAGCAACAAGTTATATTAAAAAACTTGGTTTCAAAAAAGTCTACCAACTCGAAGGAGGTATACTCAATTATTTCAAAGAAATCAAAGAGAAAAGATCCTATTTTAGAGGAGAATGCTTTGTGTTTGATGATAGAGTTTCCGTCAATCATTCACTAGAAAAAGGGGTTTGCAGTGTTTGTTATGCTTGTGGACACCCAATGACAAAGAATGATTTAATGTCTAAATTTTACAAAAAGGGAGTTTCATGCAAAAATTGTTATTACAAGACAACAATAAAACAAAAAAAGAAATTTAAGGAGCGACAAAAACAATTTCACATAAACGAAAAAATTAAATCAAAAACTTAACTCTCAAAAACTTTTTTTATTGAAAGTTTTTTCATTTTTTCAATCAAGGTTGTCCTATTAATTTTCAAACTTTCAGCACTTTTGGTAACTGAACCACGATTTTTTTCAAGGGCTGCCTCTATTAGAATTATCTCAATCTCACTCAATTGTCTTCTTAGATCTACTTTATCAAGATATTCAAACCATTTTTTGTAATGATTGGGATGAGGAAGTTGAAAAACTTCTTCTCTAACAGTTTTTTTATTATTAAAGTTTTCATCTTTATTTTGATGCAATGAACTTGTCATTTCCCATAAACCGTCCTTTTCTTCTTCATTTTCAGGAAGTTTTATCTTTATAAGGTTTTGTTTTACATTTTCTGCATTAATATTTTTTCCTGGAAAAATGATAGTTGCCCTCTCAACTACGTTTTTTAATTCTCTTATATTCCCTGGCCATATATGCTCTTGCAAGGCCGTTATTGCAGAATTTTCAAATTTGGGTATATTCAACCCATTTTTCTTAATATTAGTTAAAATGTGCTCAATGAGCAGGGGTATATCATCTTTTCTTTCAGAAAGGGTAGGAATTTCAATTGGAAAAACATTTATCCTAAAAAACAGATCCGACCTAAAAGATCCTTCCTCAATTTTCTTCTCGATATTTTGATGAGTCGCGCACACTAAACGAATATCCAACTTAATTTCTTTTCTGCCGCCCACTCTTTGAATTGACTTTGTTTCAATAGCTCTTAGAAGTTTTGCTTGCAATGCCATAGGCATATCTCCAATTTCGTCAAGAAACAAAGTACCCTTATTAGAGAGTTCAAATCTTCCAATTCTTAAACTGTCCGCGCCCGTGAAAGAACCTTTTTCATGACCAAAAAGTTCTGATTCTAATAAATCAGATGGTATAGCAGCGCAATTCACGTTAACCAAATCTCCATGCCTATCAGAATATTGATGTATTGCTTGTGCAACAACATCCTTTCCACAACCTGTTTCACCTCTTAAAAGCACCGTCGAAGAAGAATTCGCAACCATAGTTACAAGCTTTTTCAGTTGTTCTGTTGCTACACTTTTACCTTTAATAGGAGAATTCATAAAATAATTTTAAATAAGTCAAAAAATTGAAAATGATCATAATAAATAATGTCATTTTTATGACAAAAATCAATTTAATAAATATTCCAAAAAAAATAAATATGTAAGTATCTGTATTTAAATAATAAATTACTGATTATCTAAATTTAATATAATTTTGGTAAAGATTTTGCTTTTAGATTATCAACAAATAATTATAGAGGGACATATGACAAGTTTTATAATCATTGAGGATGATTTTGTAGAGGAAGAAAAAAATAAATTAGTTAGTTTTTTTAAGACTCGAGAAATAACATTTAAAATTCTTTTTAAAAATCAATTTACTCAAGAAGAGTATCCAAGATCAGTATTAATTTGCTCTGACAAATTTTCTGAAAATATTGGAGGTAAGGATAAATTAATTAAAATTGCAAGAAAATTATCTGCTTCCAAGGCAATTATTCTTAAATCAGGAATGGATAACTACTCAATTAGCACTCAACTGGGTGGCTCTTATCTTAATATTTCTTATCCAGAACTAGACGATTGTATTAAAGAATTAATTTTAAACATAAATTCTAAACAAAAATTTTCTTTCTCTGATCCAAAAACATCAGCACTAATTAAATTAGCCAAGAGAGTTGCAGAAACTGATGTAACGGTTTTCGTACATGGTCCCACTGGAACGGGAAAAGAGGTTATATCAAATTTCATTCATAAAGAATCTAAACGTTCAGAAAACCCGTTTATTGCATTGAATTGTGCCGCAATACCGGAAAATATGCTAGAAGCTATGCTATTTGGTCATGAGAAAGGAGCATTTACCGGTGCTTCATCGGCAAATAAGGGAATTTTCAGAGCTGCTGATACCGGTACTTTATTATTAGATGAAATATCGGAAATGCCCTTATCATTACAAGCAAAACTTTTAAGAGTTTTACAAGAAAAAAAAGTTACTCCTATTGGAGGGCAAAGAGATATAGATATTGATGTGCGAGTAATTGCTACAACCAATAGAAATATGATTGAAGAAGTAAATAATAAAAAATTCCGAGAAGATCTTTATTATAGATTAAATGTTTTCCCAATAGAAACTACTAATCTATCAGAACGACCTGGTGATATTATACCCATAAGTGTAGCTCTTTTAAAGAGGCATATTAAAGATGATCAAAATATTCCTTTCTTATCGAGTGATGCTCAAAAAATTTTAACAGAGTACAGTTGGCCAGGTAATGTAAGAGAGTTAGAAAATGTCCTTCAGAGAGCAATTGTTTTGTCTAATAAAAAAATAATAAACAAAGATGATATTATGATTGATTCAATGCTTTTCAAAAAAAGTATTATTGAAGAGTCAAGCTTTTCCGAAAAAAGAGCATTAAATATATAAAGGAGTAAAAATGAAACCTAGAATGATATCAATTGAACCAAAAGTTTCAAACACCCAAGAAACAGTAAAAAAACTTCAAGAAGCGATAGTTTCTTCTGTAGGAAAAGAGGTTAACGGGTCTAGTGAAAATAGCAATTTTATAGAAAGTATGTCCAATGCAATTAAAACTGTATCTGACAATCAAAAAACTAGCGCACAGCTAACCAAAAACTTTGAGCTTGGTGTTGAAAATGATCTCACTAAAGTAATGATACAACAGCAACTGGCGTCATTGGGTTTTCAAATGACACTGAATGTAAGGAATAAAGTACTTAGTGCTTATAAAGACATAATGAACATGCCCGTTTAATAAAATTTTTTATAGGAAAATAAGATGGCCGAACAAACAACAACAAATCAATTAAATCAGATTACAACTCAAAACTCAGGTGGATTGATGTCTAGAGTTGGAAATGCTATTGAAAAATTTCAAAAATATACAAACGAGCCTGCCGTTCAAAGATCTATTCCAGTAATGATAACATTATTTGTTATTTTTATTGGTATCGTAATTTTTCTAAGCTTTAGAGAATCACCAAGGACAGCACTGTTTGCCTCATTGCCAGAGCATGAAAAATCCAGAGTAATGGAGGTATTAAGGGCTAATGGTATAGATGTCTCCATTGATAGGTCAACGGGAGAAGTTTTAGTTCCATCTCCAGAATACTATCAAGCTAGGATGAAACTTGCAGCTGAGGGGTTACCTAGTTCCGTTCCGCAAGGATATGACTTGCTTGAAGATATTCCTCTGGGAACAAGTCGTTCAGTTGAATTCATGAAAATGAAACAGACTCAAGAAATTGAATTATCAAGATCCATTAATGAAATTGCTCATATTATGGGTGCAAGAGTTCATCTGGCAATACCAGAAAAATCTGTATTTATTCGAGAGACCGCACCTCCAACTGCTTCAGTGTTTGTCAAACTAGCAGATGGAAGAAATCTTTCAAGAGAACAAGTAAGGTCTATCGTCCATATTGTTTCATCTTCAATTCCCAACATGAATTCTGACAATGTAACTGTCGTAGATCAATATGGGAATTTACTCTCCAAACCAGAAAATGACCCGAACTCAGCTTTAACAGACAAACAACTTGCCCATAGATTAAAAATTGAAAAGGTTTATAGAGAAAAAATATTGTCTCTAGTAACACCTATAATAGGTCCTGGCAATCTAACTGCTCAGGTTAATGTGCTTATGGATTATACAAATTCTCAAATCACTGAAGAAATTGTTGATCCAGAATCTATTGCTCCTAGAAGTGAACAAAGCAGTTCTGAAGAATCTGCTGATAGGCCGGCAAGAGGTATTCCTGGTGCAGTTGCTAACCAAGCTCCACTAGCTGCTGAATTAGCAACTGATACACCTGAAACTGGACAAGCAACAGAATTCAGACAAAGATCACAAAGTGCAGTAAAGAATTATGAAGTAAGTAAAAAATTAAGTACAACTGTAAGAGCCGTTGGTATTATTGAAAAAGTGAAAACAGCTGTTCTTGTCAAGAATAAACTAGTTCAAACACCAGAAGGATTGGTTTCTCAACCTCTTAGTGATGAAGATAAGGAAAAAATTACATCTTTAGTTAAAGAGGCTGTGGGATTTGACGATAGTAGAGGTGATTCTATAGTTGTAACAAGTGGAGATTTTATTGATGAAATTGATGTAATTGAAACAAAATGGTATGAAAAACCATGGTTTCAAAACATGATAGGTCAATTATCGACAGTATTGATACTTGCTATTGTTACTTTTGGTGCTCTTAAACCTTTGTTAAACAGGATTCTAGTTCCTGTATCTGCTGGTGGTCCAGGAGCAGTTACTGATCGGGACCTCGAAGATGAACAAGAAGAAGAAGTTGAAGTTCAAGAAGGTGAAAGTTTAGAAGATATAAAAGCCAAGTTGAAACCCAAAAAATCTGCCATATCCGCTGAAATGTTAGACACAGCTAATACTTATGATGATAAAGTTGCCGTAATTAGAATGATTGTCGGAGACGAGGCAGGAAAAGTGTCCAATGTATTCAGACAACTGATGCAAAAGGAATCAAGTTAATGTATAATTTAAACAGGTATTATTATGGCTGAAAAAAATGTAGAAAATCAACAAGAAGAGGAAAAAACACCATACGAACGACTGAATAATACACAAAAGTGTGCTATACTCATGATGCTTTTAGGGGAGGAAGAAGCCGCAGAAATATTAAGAAACTTAGGTCCAAAGGAAGTACAGCAATTAGGAAAAGAAATGTACTCGGTTGCAGGTCTTGATCAGGATACTGTAAATCAAGTGTTAGATGAATTTCTTGCCATTATAAAAACTCAGACTGATTTAGGTATGGGGTCCTCTAATTATATAAGAAATGTTATGACGAAGGCTTTAGGAGAAAATAAAGCACAATCAGTTTTAGGTAGAATCACACCCACTGAATCTGATAAACCAATAGAGATCCTTGATTGGATGGATGCTAGATCAGTTAATGAATTAATTTCTGATGAACATCCGCAAATTATGGCTTTAGTAATTTCATATTTAGAGCCAGGTGTTGCTGCCGACGTTCTTGTAATGTTGCCTGAAGAAATTCAAGCGGATATTATTCATAGAATTGCAACTCTCGAAACTGTTCAACCAGATGCATTAAATGAATTAGAAAGAGTTATGCAACTTAAATTTAAAACTAATACATCTTTAAGGGCATCATCTGTAGGAGGTGTCAAAGCTGCTGCAGGAATTATGAATTTCACAAAACAAAATATGGAAGGACGAATAATAAAATCCTTAGGAGAAAAAGATAGACTTCTTGCTAAGGAAATACAGGAAAGCATGTTTACTTTTGATACTCTGATCTTAATGGATGATAGAAGTATGCAAACACTTTTAAGAAATGTAGAGCAGGAAGTTTTGATTATAGCTCTGAAAGGGACAGACGATGAACTTAAGGAGAAGATTTTTTCATCAATGTCACAAAGAGCAGCAGCAAATATACAGGACGAAATGGAGGTATTAGGTCCTCTTCGTTTGACAGAAGTCCAAGAGGCTCAGAAAGCAATAATAAATGTAGCAAGGACAATGTCTGATGAAGGTACGATTGTTTTAGCAGGTCGTGGAGGCGATGATTACGTATGAAAGAGAACATATCAGAACCAATGTTAAGTGAAGATAAGTTAAATACTGAAGAAATACTAAGTATTATTAAGAAAAACGAAAAAATATTCAGCAAAGATACAAAAATTTCAGGTAAAGTTTCAAAATTATTTAAGAGACAACCCCTAAAGGAAATTGCAAAAGATAATAATATACCTGATTCAAAGGAGACAGATCCCCAAGAAGCTGAAAAAAAAAATTTAACAGATTCTACTGAGGAAGAAATCAGGTTAGATCTCACAGAGGATTCTCAAAAGGCAGTTAAAGAAGAAGTTATAATTAAAAACCAGAAAAAATATACCGAAGAAGAAGCCAACACAAAAGCTAAAGATTTAGCAAAAAAATATTATTATTATGGTTATAACCTTGGAGTAAAAAATATAAAAAAGGAATTATTAAAAGGCGAAAATAAAATCTCCTTGGCTCTTAAAAATATTTTAGATAACCTTTTTTTAGTTTCTGAAAAATTTACTAGTCAATTAAATGAGTCATTAAATAGAAAAACTCTTGAAATTTGCAAAGAGATTCTTGGTTATGAAATTAGTAATCAACCGGAAAAGTTTCTTAAAAAAATTACAGATTTAGCAGAAAGGATTTCAAACTCTGTAAAAAAAACGCAGGTTGTTTTAAATAAGGATGACTATAATTTAATAACTACTCATATTAATAACCTTAAAAAAAAACTGTCGATTGAAATATTACCAGATAACAATCTTGAAAGAGGTGATATGAAAATTATCTCGGGTGATATTCAATTAGAAGAGATTAATTCCAAAAAAGTAAGATTTAGTAATGACTCAAAAATTGATTTATCGGTAATATCAGAGGATAAATAAATGTCACTGATTCTCGAAAAAATTAAGTCAAACCATGAGCGTATTCATTTAAGTAAAGATAAAAATTATAAAGGAAAAATTTCTAAATTTGACGGAAAAATCGCTGAGTGCGACGGTTTTCCATGTTCTATAGGAACTATATGTAAAATCTATTGCGATGGAAATAATTATGTAACATCAGAAATAATCGGATTCAGGGATAATAAAAATCTATTAGCAGTTCATGATCTTAACGCAAAAGTAGAATCTGGAGCAACTGTGGAAATTCTTGATAGTGGGGCTAACGTAAATGTTGGTTTCAGTCTGCTTGGAAGAGTAATTGACGCCAATGGAGAATTTTTAGATAACAATGAGAGTTTCCCATTGATAAATGAAACCTGGCCAATAAATGGAAAATTTTTGAATCCAATGGAAAAAGAAGAGATAATTCAACCATTAGATGTAGGAATTAAAGCCATTAACTCACTTCTAACTGTTGGAAGAGGTCAAAGACTAGGAATTGTTGCTGGATCCGGTGTGGGTAAGTCCGTTCTTCTTGGAATGATGACAAAGTTTACCGCGGCAGATATTGTTATAGTTGGTTTAATAGGAGAAAGAAGTAGAGAAGTTAAAAGTTTCGTGAACCATGTTTTTGACTCAAAAACAAGAAAGAAAACAATAATTATCGCAGTGCCCGCCGATAAATCTCCTTTACTGAGAATAAGGGGTGCTTTAAGAGCTACCTCAATAGCGGAGTACTTTAGAGAAAAAGGTAAAAATGTTCTTTTAATAATGGATTCACTTACAAGAATAGCACATGCAAAAAGAGAAGTGGGTCTCGCACTTGGTGAACAACCAACATCTAAAGGATATCCACCATCGGTAATATCAATGATTCCAAACTTAATAGAGAGAACAGGAACAGGGAGAAAAAATAGCGGAAGTATTACTGCATTTTATACTATTTTAGCTGATTCAGATGATACTAATGATCCGGTTGTGGACACTGCTAGGGCTATACTTGATGGGCATATAGTTTTATCAAGAGAACATGCTCAAATGGGTATATACCCTGCAATTGATCTTAACATGTCTCTTAGTCGTGTAATGAACAGTATTATTGATAACAAGCATCAAGAAAAAGCAAAATATATAAAAAAACTATATTCCGTTTATTTAGATAATCGCGACTTAGTATTAATGGGCGGTTACAATAAGGGCCAAAATCAGGACTTAGACAAAGCCGTAGATAATTGGTCTAAAATTTGCAATCTTTTAGTTCAATCTGAAAATCAACCCACAAACTTTAATGAAAGTTTGGATGAACTTTTTAAGATAAATTAATAATGAAAAAAAAAATATATGACTTATTATTATTAAAAAAAAGATTAAAGAAAAACAATTCTATTAATCAAATTTCTGTTTTGAATAAAGAAAGACAAAAAAATGATGAAGCAGTTAAAACATTAAGTAAGCTTCTAAATAGCTCAAAGTTTAACGAGGGTGAACTTCTAACAACAAGTGAAATACAATCAAAGTCAAAATATCAAAGCGAGCTGCACAAAAGAATCATGGTGTCAAGTAATAGAGGTAATTTCTTAAATAAAGAAATCAAACAGAACTTAGTAAAACTTAATCAAATCAATAAACAAAGAGATGTTATCATTCAAAAAATTGATAACATTGAAAAAAATAATTATAGAAAAAAAGAAGAAAAATCAGAAATAGTAAATATAAATAAGGCAAATACATAGAATATATGGCACTAGAATTGCAACATCTTTCAATGAGGTGATATATGCATATAACAAAGAAAAATTCACTTGTACAAAATATAAATATTAACTCGAATTCTATTGAAGTCAGTGCAGACGGACTTGACGGTATCTTTGCGGAACTTTTTTCTTCAGTAAATTTATCGTCAATTGATTCGACTGATCAAGATCCAAATATTGCCAAATTTACTAATTCAGAAAATAATTTTAATGAGATAAATGCAGCAAAATCTCTAATCTCAATATTCATTAATGAAAAGGACATTGGAATTAAATCCCAAGTTGACGAAAGTACAGAAAAAACCTCAACTAATTTGAAGACAAATGTAGAAAAAAGTCTGATTACATTAATGCCTCAAAATAGTCCATTAAAAGAATTGTCAAAAGAAAATATAGATTTAATTTTTCCAAATGAAAATAAAAAAAAAAATCCACTAATCAATGAAAGAATAAATATTATTCTAAAAAAAAAAATTACAAAAAATATTAAAAATTTAATTAAAGTTAATGAAAAATCTCTACAAAGTAATATTACTGAAAAAGATTCGAATTTACAAAAAACTATTTCTGAAAAGAATCTTTTAAATAACACTGACCCGCAAAAAAATAATCTGGTATTCAATCAAAAAAAGCCCAAAAATTTGTCAAAAGGGAAGTCCAATAAAATGAAAATTGTTGAGTTAGAAACTAAATTCTCTGGTGATGTTAATAAATTAGATAAAACAGAGTTTGTTTTTAGAACAAATTTCATGAATGTTCCACAAAAACGAACAAATTTTGAGAGGTCAAACAACCAAAACTTTGGTAATAGTCAACAAAATGAAAATATTTTAAAAGATCTTAAAGAGGTTAATTTTAAATTAACTTCAAAAAGCACTTCCCTATCAGATCAGAAATATCTTGATTTAATGGAAAGTGGTTGGGGCGAAAAATTTGCAAAAACTTTGAAATCCAGTATTCATAGGGGAGTTCAAAAAATAGATTTTGATTTACAACCAAAAAATTTAGGAAAGTTAAAAGTTGAAATTACTTATGAGGATGGAAAAACAAATATAAAAATTAATACTGATAATAAAAATGTTGCCAATATTCTCAACGATAATCAGGCTAAATTAACAGAAATGCTTGATAAGGAACAAATTAAATTTGATGAATATAGTACAATGACTTTTAACAATAATTTCAATGAGAAAAATAATCAAGATGGATCAGAAAAAAATAGTCGTAATGAAGACATAGGAAGCATTGATAAAGCATCTGAGAAAAGTGAACCTAAGTCAACTAACCGAAAAAAAAACACACATAAAGTTGATATTAATGCTTAAAAAATTTAAATTATAATTAGGAGATTACAATGGCTGAAAATAATAACCAAGAAGAAGAGAAAAAAGGCGGTATTTTAAAATATGTTCTTTTTGGTCTTGGGGGCTTAGGACTTATGGGATTAGGTATATTCCTCGGAGCATTTTTCTTAGGGGGCGACAGTTCTGATCCGTCGAGTGAAATTTCCCAAATAATTGAAAAAAAAGAAAACCCTGAACTTTCTGATGAAGAAGATGTTACTGAAGAAGTTGCAGAAATTGAGTGTGCTGATGAGGAAAAAGATGAAGAAGGTAATTGTCCAGTAGGACCTAAAAAGATACCAAAATTACTTCCCGAAGAAGAACTTTTTGCTACGACTTATTATGAATTCCCTGGCAATTTCACAACCAACCTAAAAGGATCAAAAAAATTTCTTCAGGTTTCAATTGGTGTGTCAACTCAATATGATGAACAAGTTATGGCAAATGTTGATAGTCATCAGTTAGCGTTAAGATCTGAAATATTAGGAATAATTTCCGAATTTGCAGCAGATGAAGTTTCAAATAGAGATGGAAAAAAACTTTTAGCGAATAAATTAAAAGATGGAATAAATGAAATACTTGAAGAGGTTGAGGGTTTTGGAGGAGTTGAAGATGTTCATTTTACCTCCTTTGTGCTGCAATAAAATATAGGAAAAAATATGGCTGAACCATCAAGAAAATTATCAACAGACGAAGTGACAGCTTTAATGGAGGGTCTTAAATCTGGTGATTTAAGTAAATCTACAATTAAGGGTGGTCAGGATGTTGAAGTAAAGCCATTTAGTTTTGGTTCGGATGATTTAACTTTATTGGGAGATTATTATGCATTAAGGATGATAAATGAACGGTTTGCAAGGATGGTTAGAACCGTTTTTTTACCTTTATTGAGAGTTCAACCACGCATAAGTTCATTTCCACCTGAAGTAAAATCTTTTGAAGAATATAGCTCTGGTTTAGATGCATTTATTAGTTTAACAAATAATAGAATAGAGGAATTAAGAGGTTCAATGTTAACAGTTTTGCCACCTAACTTTATAAGTTTGTGTACAAGTAGTAGATACGGTGGAAAACTTGAAATTGCAGAGACCTCTCGTACTGAGTTTACCTCAACAGAGGAAAAAATCATTGAGGTGATTAACAATGGAATCTGTAAAACCCTTGAATTATCATGGAAAGATCTAACTCCTATTTCACTTAAGTTTCAGAGTAGAGAACAAAACCCCCAATTTGCAGCCTTTGTGGAGGCTACAGATTTAATAATTGTTTGCTCATTTGTAATGCAGTTACCAAAAGTCGATTCAATCTCTTTTGACTTAGTGTATCCATTACAAACTTTAAAACCTGTTTCCTCACTACTAAGATCTCGTGTGCAATCAGATGTTATAGATAGCAATTTATCTTGGAAAGATAAATTAGAGAATGCAATTCTTGAAATACCATTAAAAGTCTGTAGTAATTTATCTGAGCCATCAGTATCTATGTCTAAATTATTGAGATTAAAAGAAGGAGATACCCTACCAATTAATGTTGAAGAAACTGTTGACTTTTATATAGAAGATCAAAAGTATTACACAGCCGAAATGGGAGAAGTAAAAGGGAATATCGCTATAAGTTTAAAAGAAAGAATAACGAATTAGGAGAAAAACAATGAATGCTGAAAAAACAGAAAATACTGAATCAGTCGATGATAAATCAAAAACTGAAATTAATGAAAATATCAAAACTAAGGATAGCACAAAATCTGAAAGCTCAGCTGTAAATAATTTAAAAGTTTTAGAAAATATTGATGTTAAGCTTACAGTTGAGGTAGGAAATACTGAGATAAAGATCCGTGATCTTCTTAGACTCAACGAAGGATCTGTTGTTGAACTCGATCGACTAGCTGGAGAACCACTGGATATTCTAGCAAATGGAACTATGATCGCTAAAGGGGAAGTAGTAATGGTTGGTGAACGATTTGGAATTAGGCTTACTGAAGTGGTGGATCCAGAAGAAAGAGTTCAAAACCTATAAAAGTCATAAATCTGACAACCAAAATAATTTTAAAAGTTCAACATTTTCAGTTACTTACATTGTAATAATTAAATAGTAAATATTTTGGCAAACTTTTTGCTTATGTAGATAAGTATCAAAAGGAGTTAAAAATATGACACCGGAATTCGCAGGACCTACTCTCAGTCAATATTTAATTGTAATGGGCTTTGTTCTAACTACTCTAGTCATTTTGTATTTTATCAAAAAAAATCGACATTTAATATCGAATAAAATTCATAGTAAAAAGAGAATGAAAGTTAGTGATGTTACTCTTTTAGGTCAGGGTGACAGAGCTTTAATACTAAACATTGACGAAAAAGATTTTTTATTTATCTCAGGTAAAAATTCAGGTGCATTATTAACAGAATTAAAGTCTAGGCAAAATTTCCATGCAGATTTACAAACTGAAAATAAACATAAAAACAACCATAATAAAGCCTTCGAAATTAAAAGTTTAATAGAGAAGAGGATACAAAATGATAAAAAGACTTAGTTTAACATTAATTTTATTATTTTTTCCTGATTATATTTTATCTCAGGAATTTTCTAATGGCTTTGATGCATTGACAGTTACAGAAAGTGCAAATGGAAGTAAAACATACTCGCTTTCACTAAAGATCCTGGCTTTAATGACAGGTCTGACAATACTTCCTTCCTTGATTCTTGGAATGACAGCATTTACAAGAATCATAATAGTTATGTCAATTCTTAGACAAGCTTTGGGTACTCAACAAACTCCACCAAATCAAGTTTTAATAGCTATCTCATTATTTCTCACATTTTTTGTAATGGCACCCACTTTTAATAAAATATATAGCAATGTATCGGAACCGTACAGCAATGGTGAAATAAATATTACTGAGGCGCTTCAGTCTGGAAGTAACGATTTAAAAGAATTTATGATTAAAAACACGCGTAATAACGATCTTAATATGTTTACCGCCATGTCTGGTAAAGGTAAATTTGAGAGTTCTAGTGATATTCCATTTTATATTGTCTTACCTGCATACATGACAAGTGAACTTAAAACAGCTTTTCAAATAGGCTTCCTATTGTTTCTCCCTTTTCTCGTAATTGATATGGTAGTCGCGTCGATTTTGATGTCATTAGGAATGATGATGTTGTCCCCAATGTTAATAGCTTTACCATTTAAACTTTTACTATTTATCTTGGTTGATGGTTGGACAATGACAGTTGGATCACTTGTAGGAACATTTCAGTGAGGTAGAGATGGGTTTTGATGAAAATATAGAAATGGTTAGATTAGCATTTTATCAGGTTTTAATTTCAAGTGGGCCTTTTCTTGCTGCCGCATTAGTAATAGGCTTGACGATAGGAATAATTCAAGCAGCAACCTCAATCCAAGAAATGACTTTGAGTTTTGTTCCAAAGGTTGTTTTGGTTATTTTCGCTATGGGTTTCATGGCAAATTTTTTTATAGTTAGTTTAACTGATTATTTTGAATTTATTTTTGACACCATAAGTGGAATTAAATAGTGGTAGAAATTCCTTTACCATTTTACCAACCAATGGATAACCTACCAGGCTTGGAACTTAATTCGTTAATTGAGTATGTACTAATCTTTTTTATTTCATCAGTTAGATTATCTTCTTTTTTGATTTCGAGCCCATTCCTTGGATCGAGAAATATTCCACTTCATGCAAAAATTGTTTTTTCTATGGTTCTTTCATTCTATTACTTTGGGTACAATTCAAACATTCAATTAACTGAATTTATTCTTGAGAATTTATTGTTTTTGATATTAATTGAGGTTTTTATTGGGGTGGCATCTGGACTATCTTTAACAATCTGGTTTAGCGCAGCTTCTATGGCAGGTGAAAAAATAGCCGCCTCCACCGGATTAGGTTTTTCAGCTTTGGTAGATCCAGAAACAGGTGGCCAAACACCGGTTTTAAGTGTATTTTTAGATCTTTTTTTATTAACAATATTTGTTTCATTAAATGGCCATCTTCTTGCAATAAATTTAATAGTAAGCAGTTATGATGTAATTCAGATGGGTACCAGAACTCCTCATTTAGCTATATTAGGCTCAGGAATCGAAGCAGCAGGAGCAATGTTTTATTCTGCAGGTTTAATAATGCTCCCGGTAGTTGGCGGTTTATTATTAACGAATGTTGCAGTCGGAGTAATGACCAAGTCTGCTCCTCAATTAAATCTTTTCTCATTTGGTTTTCCAATTACTATTATGATGGCTTTTATTATGTTATATTTTGCAACAAGATCAATAGGAGGGGCATTTGCAGAATTAGTTAAAAACTCGATAACTGCTCTAGAAAATACTATAGGGTTGTTGTAAGTGGCTGAAGATAAAGACGAAAGTCAAGAAAAAAGCCAGGAACCAAGTTCTCGAAGACTTGAGAAGGCAAGGCAAGATGGTAAAGTAGTTTCATCACAAGAAATGTATGTCTTTGTTCTTATGACAGCAGGAATGATTTTAATGTATTCTACACCATTTTTTATAAATGATTTTTTAAAAATTATTCAGGGATTTTTTAAGTTTGGTGATGAAATTCATGCTGGTTATTCACCTTTAGGTTTCATTGGAAAAGCTATTTCTATTGTTGTTAAAATAGTGATAATTTTCGGTATACCATTAGCATTATTTTGTATATTAACACAGTTCTTGGTTGGAGGTATAAATTTTTCTTTAAAATCAATCTATTGGAAAATAGAAAAAATCAACCCAATAAAGGGTATAAAGAGAATTTTTTCTATGAAAGGCTTAGTAAACCTTTTAAAAGCTCTTTTAAAGGTCTTTATTTTAGGAACTATCACATTTTTTGTTGTAAAAAATAACGTTAGTGATCTAACATATTTAACAACAAGTAATGTTGGTTCTGCGATTGGGAGAGTCGTATCTTTTTTTCCAGAATTAGTAGCTTTTTTACTACTTGGCTTGGCAGTAATTGCATTGATTGATGTGACTTGGCAAAAATATGATTACATAAAATCACTTAGAATGTCGCATCAAGATATCAAAGATGAATACAAAGAAACAGACGGACAACCAGAGGTAAAACAAAAGATTAGAAAACTACAAATGCAAGCGGCATCTAGAGCAAGTAAAGAAAATGCCTCAGTTGATAACCTTTCAGATGCGACAGCTTTAATTACAAATCCAACACATTTTGCTATTGCTTTAAAATATAGTGTTGGTGAATCCACCGCACCAATAGTTATTGCGAAAGGTAGAGGCAAAGTTGCAGAAAAAATAATCAAAAAGTCAAGAGAAATTGGAATCGGCAAATTAGAGAGTCCCTTATTAGCAAGAGCATTATATTATACTTGTGACATAAATAATGAAATAATATCAAAATTATATAATGCTGTTGCGATTGCCTTAGCATATATTTATAAAATAAATAATGGTGAAAATATTGAAGAACCAGTTATAGATCTTCCTAGTGACTTAAAATTTGACGAGTTTGGAAATAAAAATGATTAACAGTAATATTAGTAAAATTATTATAACATTTGCTTTTTTTTATAGTGCATTGATGTGTAACTTTAAAGCATTAGAATTATACGAGAATGACCACATTATGCTTTCATATTTTATTTGGTTTTGTGGTTTTTTGGCACTTATGGGTGCTTTGAGATTTCAAGTAGCAAAATTAGTAAATTTTATGATTAAAAAAAATAAAAATGATAGAAAAAAATAAAAATACTTGTAAAAACTGTAGACATTTTTATGTAACATATACTCAGAATTATCCATGGGGATGTAAAGCATTTGGTTTTAAATCAAAAAAATATCCCTATTTGGAAGTTTACTCGAATTCTGGTATGAAATGTGCACTATTTAAGAGTAACTTATTAGATAGACAGAATTTAGGAAAAAATAAAGGAAGATTTGCATGAGTACAGAATTGAATACAATGCAAGAAAGTATTAAAATTGCTTTAGATGCAGCTGATGCAGCCACCGATGTTACATCAGAGTATAAAAGAATGAAAAATGAATATATTAAAGCGGAGCAAAAAGTGAAAGAAATCCATAAATACACTACGATAATTTTTTCAGCATCGATTGGAACAGCAATAGTTTCAATTTTATTAATTGGTTTGTTATATTTTAAATCCTTATCAGAGTTAGAGGATATGACAAATACTAGTCGAGAGGCTTTAGTAGTGTTCGCAGAAAACGTTGATTCTGTTAATCAAGCGGTAACTAATATGAATCAAAGTTTGGAGAAACATTCAGACTTAGTAAACGCTAACCTTGAGATAAAAAATAAATTGAGTATGTTGATGGATGCCATTGATAAAAATGATAAACAATTAATGGTTAGTTTGTCAAAAGAAGTGACCAATCTTTCTAGAGAAATATCTTCTTCACTCAAAGCTGAAACAACAAAATTGAATCAGAATATACAAGAGAGTGATGTGGTTACATCAGCTAAAGTCAACAAAGCAGTAGATAAAATATTAAATGATAAAAATAGGTCTATGAATGTCAAAATGTTAAAAGAATTGTCCAACAATACATCAAGTTTGACAGCCGCTCTTGAAGCAATATCTAAACAGAATAAGCTCTTAGTTAAAGAAATAAATGAGCAAAAAGAAAATATTACTTACCCTTAAAAAGGATTATTTAGTATTCTTATGGATGATAAAATAAAATCTCAATCTTTCTTAAAAATTGAATCCATTAGAAAGAGAGGATATGCTTCTTCAATTTTACTAAAAGATAATGATATAATTGTAGCTGTAGATAATACAATTTATTTTAAAGGAGAGAATGCCCTAATTGATGATTTATCTGAAAAAAAAAAAAGAGAACACAAATCACTTTTGACAATTTGCAGAGATAATGTACTTTTTGATATTATTATTGATAGTAGTTTAGGGTGCGATTTCATATCAACAGATAATCAAGAAACAGAAAAAATCCAACAGTTGTTTTCAAAAAAAAAGATCTTAGATAAAGATAAATTATCAAATTATTTTGCTATGAGAGACTTAACTAATAATTTTGTTCTAATTAAAGATGAGAAAAATGTTACCGCAGGACTTTTTCCACCATTGTGGTTAGCATATCATCAGAAATGGTCTCTTCTTATTATATTTTCAATTTTTAGTTTTTTATTATTTTCCGTTAATTTTTGGCTTTTTTTAATAGGATGGCTCTGCACAAGTATTTATTGCTATTTAGCGCAAAAGGAACTTTTGATAAGCTTTTCAATGTTATCTGGAAAGGCTTTTTCAATTATACTTGCATCAAATAATCTGGAAAATGCCGAAAATATTGTAAGAGAATTGAACCCAAAATCTAAATTTGAGTACTCAAAATTAAAAGATCCCGATCCTAAAATTGATACAGAAGATAACGATTTAGATGAAAATAAAAAAGAAAAAAATAAAATTTCTGAAACGCAAGAAGCTTTGATATAATATTATAGGATTTATATATGGCACAAGAGCAATATTCAGTACAAGCGGAGACTTTGATGAAAGCCGCTGTTGAAGATTATATCGAAATTATAAAAGAAGTTCAGGGCGCTAATGCTAATATGAATATCATAAAAGGGGTTAGAGTTACAATAAACGGCAAACCAAGACGTTTAGTGGATGTCGGTGATTTAAAGTCTGGAGATTCTGAAAATCAGTTAAAAGTTCTAGTATTCAATACCGATCATATCGAATTGATATTAGAACAAATACATGAGTTTCAATTTGAAACTTCAGTAGATGGTCAGTTTATTACGATTAACGTTCCTGACCCTAGTTACAAACAGTTGATGGAAGTTGTTGATGATTTAAACAGAAAAAAAAACTCAGCTCTAGGTAGATTGACTAAAGCCAAATCTGAGGCTACTACAAGAGCAAGAGCCGCGGTTGAAAACGAATTTATTGAGCAAGCAGTAGCCTCTAAAGCATCTAAGCAATGTGATGAATATTATAATCAATACTCATCTGAGTTAAGTAATTTAACTATGGATAAAATTCTTCAAATATTAGGTGATGAGTATTTTAACAAATATAAAACTGAGGAATTAGATTTAGAATAAAATCTTAGGCTTTTAAAGAAAACTTTGATGATCTTTCTTTAGGCTGCAAAATTGTGGAGTCATACATTAGTTGCATTTTTTTGTTAGCCGAAAAAGATTTCTTGATATTTTCATTCAAGTCAGGTTTCCATTTTGGATATTGAATGTTCATAACATTTTCCTTCTCAAGTGTAGAAAGTTCAAGTTCAGGGTTTCTGACTATTAGTTCCTTCGTCTTACTAACTATGCCCATTGAAAGCTTATTATTTTTTGGTTTAGTCGAGTAATCAATCATAGTATCAGTTGATACTTTTGTTTTTATAGAATTTTTTTTAGTCTGAATAACCTCATTACCCTTTTGTTTCCAGATTTTACTGATTCCTAGGGTATCCAAAGCAAATTCAGTTGGAGTTTTATCAAAAATTTTCCTAAAGACCCAAGTACCGAAACCTGCTATTGCTCCGATGGGTCCGCCATAAAGAAAACCACCCCCACTTGATTGAATCATATCTCTATCAGATTCTGAGTTTTTTGAATTAACGCTTGAATATATTCCACTGATAATTGGAATATTTTGCAATGGGTTAATGGCACCTTTTATCCAATTCCAAAAGTTAAATTCTTGTTTATTTAAATCTGACTTAATTTGATTGTTGTTATTATTATCCTTCTTGAGAATATTTTTTCCTTTGTTAAAAATGTGGTTGTGATTCTTTTCTATAAACATTCTAATTCACTTAGTAATTAATTTCTATTTCAATTCTTCTATTTTTTGCCCTTCCTTGAGCGGTCTTATTAGAGGTAACCGGTCTTGTTTCTCCATAACTAATTGCTCGCATTCTTTTCGGATCAAGTTTATCACTGGTTGATAATTGTTGTACTACTGAGGCTGATCTAGCAGCAGCTAAATCCCAGTTATCTCTATAGTTACTCCCAAATGTCAGAGGGACATTATCCGTATGTCCCATCACAAGTATCTCACTATTGCCTTTTTTATTCTGCTCTGCAATTTTAGCCATAATTTCTCTAGCTTTTGTGGTAAGTTCGGCAGAACCAGACTTAAAGGCACCTCCAGAACCAACAGTAATGATTACTTTATCCTCTTCTCTTTCTACATTTACAAGGCCTTCTCCAATTTCTTGGCGCAAAGCAACTTTTAGTGTATCTTCTGCAACTTCCGCTTTTTTAGCTTCTTCCTTTTGGGACTGTTCAAGTTTGGATTGTCCAGATTTTTCTCCATCCATAGATTCAGCATCATTTTTTCCGGTTTTGTTTGCGGCTGCCGCTAACATTGCTAGTTGTTTTTCAAGACCCCCTATAAGTACCTCAGTATCGGATTTGCCAGAAGCAGCTCTGACAGATTCAATTGAATTAAGAGTTTCCCTCAATAAATTTGGTAATTCTTCTTCCTCTGAGTCTAAAGGTGTAAAATTGACAACTACTTTTTCTCCTAAAACCTCTACTTCAATATCCCCACGTGCAATAGCGTCTTTTAAATTTTGCGCTAATTCTTTTGCCTCTTTATTTTCACCCTCACCCTTAATAGCATCCTGTGTTTTTGTCTTTAATTCAACCTGAGGTTGATCAGTTTCGGTGGTTTGTTGTTTCATGTTTTCAGTTATCGCAGGAGTAGGATTTGGACTAAAATTTAATGATAATAGGGTTGTCCCTTTTGGTTGTTCAACTACAGGTATAACTCTTTGAATACCAAAAGCATTCTTCATGCTACCGCTGATCTGTTTAAACTTAGGAACATTAAATTCAGCAAATGACAGGATTAAAACAAAAAATGCCATAAGAAGTGTTGCCATGTCTGCAAATGTTGCCATCCAAGCGGGTGCTCCCTTTGGGGGGCATTCAGGACAAGTATGTTCCTCCTCGTCCTGAATCTCTTCTTCTTTTTTTTCTACTTTTTCTTCAGCCATTAGCTATCTTTCTAAGCTGCAGCCTCAATTAATGCTTGTTTTTCTTTTGGTGGAAGATTGGCTATAAGTTGGTCTTGTATATTTCTTCCACTTTCTCCTCTTGAGATTAATTGCAAACCAGTAATAATCATTTCTCTGTAAATCGATTCATAAAGGGAGTAACCTTTCATTTTTGTGACAATTGGAGCAAATATAGTATTTGCCACCATTGCTCCATATAGAGTTGTTAATAATGCCACAGCCATTGCAGGCCCGATTGCCTTTGGATCGGCCATATTACCTAACATTGCTACCAGACCAACTAGAGTACCGATCATGCCCATTGCCGGAGCTATATCTACCCAGGCTTGTGCAACCCCTGTGGCCTTCTCATGTCTTTGTTGCATTGATTTCAGTTCTTTCTTCAATTGTATTGTAAGTTTTTGTTCGTCAGCTCCATCAACTAGCATTTGTAACCCACCATCAAAAAAAGGATCTGGCGTTTCTTGTCCCTCTAATGCCATCATTCCGTCTTTTCTAGCGATACCAGCTAATTCTACAATTCTTGTTATTAATTCATCCATTTTTTTTATAGGTGGTTTAAATGCCTTACCCATTGCACCAAATGAGCCTAAGAACACTGGTAATGGGGCTGTATACATAACTGCAAAGAATGTTCCTCCAAACACAATTAAAAGTGAGGGTACGTCAATGTAGGCTCCTAAGCCTCCGGCAGAAATCATGGCTCCTGCAATCATACCGAGAGTTCCAATAAAACCTATAAGTGATGCTAAATCCATTAAATTAACCTATAATATAATTATAATATAAAATTTTATGTAAAAGTTGCAACTTTGATACCAAAATTAACAAATTTAAATTTTTAATATGTTTATAAATTAAAACTAATTTATTACAATAGTTAAAATAATGTTAAATCCCAATAAATTTCTGCAGTTAATCTCAGTCTTATTTACCCTAACATCATGCAGCACTGTTCTTTCAAAAGAATTCATTGATAAAGGATATTTTGTAATTGATTTAAAACAAAAAGTAGATTGGTTAAAATGCTCTGCAGGACAACAATGGAATGAAGAAGAGTGTGGAGGAACACCAATAAAGTTAAGTCTAATGGAGGCAGAAGAAGCCCTGAAAATCTTAAATGAACAAATTGATGGAGAGTGGAGATTACCCAACAGGAAAGAATTAGAAAGATTAGTATGTAAAAGATGTGAGGGACCAAAAATAGATCAAGAACTTTTCCCAAATACGCCAGCAGAACCATTTTGGACTTCTCAAAGAAACTGGTGGTCACCAAAATTTTTTTGGTCAGTTAACTTCTTTACTGGTCACACTTACGGAAGATTTGTACCAGAAAAAAAATTGTTTGTAAGATTTCTAAGAGAGCGTTAGTTTTTGTTTTTGTTTTTAAAATAAGAATAAAGTTTAACAAAAAAGACCAACATTCCTACTGAAATAACTAATTTTGCAAAATTATTAGGAGTAACAACTGACAGATAATGAAGTTTATTTGTCATTGTCAGAGACAAAATTATAAGCATTATTACCGCTGCTATAAAATATCTAATTGAGAAACAAACAATACATTTTTTATTCTTTTCTGACATAACATTCAATCTTTTGAATTTTACTTTCCTTACAAAGTTGTTGAGCTTTTAATTTACTCATTGGTAGTGAAACTATTTTAAAATTAATTCCTTTATTATTAATTATCCGTAAATCTAATTCAGCATGTTGTTTTCTTAAAAGTTTTTTTATTTTATCAATCCTATTTTTTATATTATTATTGGAAGAAAACACTCCGTATTGTACTATATAGATATTTTTTTTATCTACTCCATGATAAGATTTATCTGAATTCTTAGTTTTAATATTTTGCGTAACGTTATCAGGATTGGCTTTTGGAAGTTTATGTACTTCACTTGGAGTAACATCAACCTTAGTTTCGTTTGAATTTTGCTCAATATCGACAATTATTTTTTTTTCCAAGGATTCGTCCTTGTCTAGTTTTTCATGTGTTGATATTTTATCATTTTTTAGTTTTTCTTCTAAAACATCTTCTATATTTTGTATTTGACTTTGTCCATTTGCAAATTGCTTACTTCTATTTTCAGGATAATTTGATGTCAAAAAACCAACAAATGCTAATATTCCAATATTTAAAGAAAAAAAAAATCCAAATGATAAAGCTTTATACACAAATAAAGCTTAACATAGTTTTAAATTAAATAAAGAAATAATATACTAAAAACAATAGGTTATAAGAAAATATCAGTTTAATTTAAAACTTTAACTTTTGTCACAATTTTGACTTTCTTTAAGTGTCAAATTAAAACTTTGATTTTTTGCTCACAAAGTAGTGATATTATTATAGTAAGGAAAAATTATGCAAATATCTCAGAATTTAAGATTAAGACAAAGTCAGTCACTTGTAATGACTCCTCAGTTGCAACAAGCTATTAAGCTTTTACAACTTACAAATTTAGAACTCTGTGATCTTGTAAATAAAGAGTTAGAGGAAAATCCTTTTTTAAATGATTCTAAGTTTGATGAAGATAAAAATATTACGAAAAATGCTGATAGTGTAACTGAAAATTTAGATAAAGAATTCAAAGATCCAAAATTAATGAAAAATGAAATATCCTCAAGTGTTTATGATAATAACTGGGATAATGATAAAACTTTTAGCAAAAATAAAAGTAATTCAGAAACTCTTGATCCAGGCTCCATAGCAGAAAGAACAGTTGCAGAAGAAGAAACTTTAAAATCATTTCTTTTAAAACAAGCTGGCATTGAATTCAAAAATAATCAGGAAAAACTCATTGCTAAAGTTCTCATTGACTACATTGAACCTAGCGGCTGGTTAACAAAAGATTTAGAAGAAATTTGTGAGATAATTGGTTGTGAAATGAACGAACTTAAAACTATCTTGGAGATAATGAAAACATTTGAACCATGTGGAGTATTCGCAAGAAACCTTAACGAATGTATAAAAATTCAATTATACAATAAGTCTTTAATGAGTGAAAAGATTGGTTTGTTAGTTGATAATTTGGAACTATTAGCATCTGGTAATATTAAAGCACTCGCCAGAAAAACTTGTTTAAGTAATGATGAAATAATTGTAATATTTTCAGAAATAAAAAAGCTAAATCCAAAACCAGGGAGTTATTTCAATGATGATAATCATATTAATTATCATCCAGATATTATTGTTAAAAATATTAATGGTGAATGGGAAGTAGAACTCAACAATAGCACACTACCGAAGATTATTGTAGATGAAAGTTATGTTAAACAGGTGGAAAGATTAAGTTGCAACGAGAATGACAAAAAGTTCATAAATGAGTCAATTGGTTCTGCGAGATGGCTAATTAAAGCAGTGGAACAAAGAAATTTGACAACTCTAAAAATTAGTTCAGAAATTGTAAAACAACAAAAACTATTTTTTGAGAAAGGCGTTTCTTATTTGAAACCAATGATACTAAAAGATGTCGCAAAGAAAATTGGGATGCACGAAAGTACCGTAAGTAGAGTAACAAGTTCAAAAATTATGTTAACGCCTCGCGGTATGTTAGATATGAAACATTTTTTTAGTGCTTCAATAAATAGTACAAAAAGTGGAGAAACTCATTCTGCTGCCTCTGTAAGAGAAACCCTAAAAAATCTTATATCTCAAGAACCCCTTAATAGACCATTAAGTGACGAAGCTATTGCTTCTCAACTTCAAAAAGAGGGAATAAACCTGGCTAGAAGAACTGTCGCTAAATACAGAGAACTTATGAACATACCATCTTCAGCAGAAAGAAAGAAATTAATGAAAATCCAGAATATTGGAATCTAGTTTGTAGACTTAAAATATACAATCTAGTTAAGTTTTCTAGATGACTTTAGTTTTTTACACTGACCATCCAAAAAATAAGAAACTGGATATGTTTCTTTCAATGACTCTTTTTCTTCGACATCATAATGAATTATTTCGACAACGGGAAATGAAGTAAGTTCACTGTTAGACTGTCTCAGTTTTGTATTTTTAATATTATTCATAATAAGCCTTTTACTAAAACCTGCACATTTTGTGCCAATTTACCCAGACAATTACCATATTTTATTACATAAAGTAGGGTTTTTCCTTCTCAAGTTTTTGCTTAAAAAAAAGTATTTTTTTTCTTCTAGAATCATCAATATTGCTAAGAATACTTTTGTTTTCCTTAAAGTTTTTTCTTTGTCTTTCTACATCCCAATTTTTTTTTACTTTAATGAGATATTTTTTCATTCTCAGAGGGTCTGATGAATGATAAAAAGAAATCGCTTTATTCCAACTTCTATATTTTTTAAATAATTTTTTTAAAAAAATACCTGCATACTGGACATTCAATTCAGGGTTGATCATATCATCAATTTTTTTGAAGTTCATAGAATGGTACTTGTAATTTATTTGCATACAACCAATGTCGATATTTTTTATATTTTCTGATAATTTTTGATTTAGAAATATAGTCATTTCTTGTTTTGTATCAAAAAATTTTGATTTTCCATTTATATTTAAAGTCCAAGGCCAAGGAGCAAAGTTTCCATTTTTGAAATAGCCACTTTCTGTAATTGATATAGATGATAGCAATTTATTTGGAATATTGATTTTTTTTTCAATTACATCTGCAATTTGCCTACAATCCTCAAGATCATCTGCAATCAAAGAGGATTTAATAAATGTTAGAATAACCAAAGAAATTAGAATTTTAAATTTCATAACAAAAAGAGTGCAAATAAAATGCCATGTCTTTTCTATTTTTTTAGAATTGAACTACTCAATAAATTTCTGCCAATCGATATGAAGTTATAAGGGTTAATAGCTCTTTTATTAACTAAAATCTCGTAATGCAGGTGCGCTCCAACCACTCTTCCTGTTGAACCCATTTTCCCAATAATCTGTCCTTCTTTCACAAAATCGCCTTTTTTTACAAGGTTTTTGTGTAAATGTCCATAAAGTGTTTCAATGCCATGCCTATGTTTGATTTTCACAGTCTTCCCAAAAGAACCATTTCTTCCTGAAAAAACCACATTTCCGTCTGCTGATGCCCGCACTTCCTCTTGCCAAGTTCCAGCCATATCAATACCTTTGTGCATTTGTTTCTTTTTTGTCTTCGGATGCACTCTCATTCCAAATGGACTAGAAACATAGTAATACTGCATAGGTGGTTTTAATGGAAGAAATATTATGGCATCCTTCAATGTTTCTAGATATTGGAATCTTAAAGATACTTGATTTATTAATGTTGAATCATTAGAACTCAAACTTTTGTTATTTAGAAAAGATTCTATTTCAGAAATATTAATTTTATCTGGTTGTAATTTTAATGATTTAAAAACATTTACCAATTCTAAAATTTCTAAATCAACCTTTTTGCTAAATTGAATTATTTTCGTTTTATTATTTCGTGGTGCTGGAAAGGGCAGAACAGGCAGATTTGAATATTTTCTTTCAAAAACATCTATATTGAATTTATTTATTTTCTTTGGTTGTTCAGTAATTTTAGTATTTTTTTCCATATGTTCTATAGCTACCAACTCAGGACTAGCAAGACTTGCAAAATCATCAAATATTGATTCATCATTTAATTTGGAATAGTTCCAGTCAGAAAAATAATTTTTCAAATAGTCTACTTTTTCAGAAGTAAAACTTTTAATACCTTCAAAAAACTTTTCTTCTTTATTATTCTTAACTCTGATCTTTGGTTCTTCAATATTTACTTGGTCGAAATTTGTGGTTTCATTATTAATTGCTTTTTCGGCAATACTTTTTAAAGCTTCAACTTCTGTTGATGTAAATTGATTTGTTTTCTCAATTGAATTTTTGTAAATCATTAAATTTGTAAAAATATTTATTGCTCCAAAAAATGCAAATTGTAATAATTTAAAAGTTATAAAAAGACTTAAAAAAAAAGCAGATAAATAATGCTTAATGTTAAATACTATTTCAATTGGACCTTTTTTTGTAAAAAATAAAAATCGCCTTTCTTTTAAAAGTTCCTCAAGATTCTTAGTAACATAAACTTCACCAAACCTTTTACTAGATTTAATTTTATTAATAAATACATTTAACATTGAATTTCTATTTAAAATAAAGCACAACAACTAACATGATATTAGTCAAAAGTTGCATCAACATTATTAAAAGCATTAATTTCCATGATATTGGATTATTTATATTGAGACTAAATTGAGGAAAAGATTGTTCATTTTTATCAAAGTTAACTTTTTTATCATTCTCATCAGTTGTATTTTTTAACTGATAGTCAGAAAAAGATTTCTTTTGTTTGTTTTCAAATTTTTCAATTTTCTTAAAATAACTTTGAGTAAATTCTGTTTCTTTATCTTTATTACTTTCATGTTTATTTTCATTCGGAAATCTAATTTTTTTTGTTGGTTCCTCAATTTTCCTTAAATCTGATTTTTCAGAATTGATTGTATTTTCTTTAACATCTTTTTGCTTTATAACTTCCTTATTTTTTTGTAGATTAACTTGATCATCATTTGAAATTTTTACTTTATCCGTGGAATGTATTTTTTTAGGTTCAGCGACATCATCAATTTGAGTCCTCATTCTTTCAATTCTTTGTCTAATATCAACTACTTGTTCAGCCATTGTTCCCTAAGAAGTATGTGTAAATTTTTATTAATATTGTAATAATTATAATATAATGTAACATTTATGCATTTGTTAAGCCAAAATTAAAATTTTGCAATTATTTTTCTTTTGTGTTAGCAATAAAATTAGGTTGTAGGTCTTAAATTATGTTTTCTAAGGATACTAAAAATTCAATAAGTTCAGATGCTAGTGTGATCGGAACTGAAATGCAGATTAATGGCAACATTAAATGTCAAGGAAGTTTAGTGATAAAAGGAACTGTCAAAGGTAATATTGAGTGCGACGAAATAAGTCTTTCCTCGGAAGGTGTACTAAAAGGTTCTATTAAGTCAAAAGATTCTGAAATTTCTGGAAAATTTGAGGGAAATATTTTCTCTGATACAATTTCAATTGGCTCAACTGCAAGCATCAAAGGTGGAATAAATTATAACAAGATGCAGGCAGACCCTGGTGCTAAGTTAGAAGTTGACTTCATACTTGGCATTGAAGAAAAAGTTAATAAAAATCAGAAAAAGCCTAGCCTAGCAAAATCATTAAAAACAATTAAAGGATAATTAATATGTCTGAAAATCAATCAATTATAGGTAAAGATGTCCTTTTCAAAGGAAAAATTACAAATTCTAAGACAATTGAGGTTCATGGTAGAGTAGAGGCTGATATTAAGTCTGAAAAAATAACACTAGGCAAAACCGCAAGCTACGAGGGCGGGATACAAGCGGATCTAGTTGTAATTTCAGGTAAGTATCAGGGTAAATTGAAAGCAGATTCCGTTTGGTTGACAGACTCATCAATAATATCAGGAGAGATTAATTATAAGTCATTGCAGATGGATAGAGGAGCCGCTTTAAATTGTCGTGTTGTCCACAATTGGGACGAAAAAAAATTAAAAAAAAGGGCTGAAGAAAACTTAGGTGAGCCTAAAATTGATGATGAGAATTGAGGTATTAAATGAGTGATTTAACATACATCAATAGAGAACTTACCATGGAAGGCACACTCCAGGCTAAAGAAAGTCAGGTAGTTATTGCCGGGAAATTTAAGGGTAACATTACGGCTAAAACAGTGATTCTTGAATCTTCAAGTATATTTGATGGCGTTCTTAATGCCGAACATTTAAAAATTGAAGGACAAGCCTCTGGTGATGTTACCGCAGAGTTTTTAGAGATTACTGGTTCTGGAAACTTCGATGGCAAGCTTAAGACTAATTCATTGTCAGTTGATATGGGAGCTAAAGTTTCTGGAAATGTAGGAAGAATTACTGGCTAATCCTATTATTTTCCTGAGTTTTTATACATTCTAAAAAGAACTCAGTGCATTTTTTTGAACCTTCCAATTGTTGTAATCTCATAGAAGAAAACCTTCCAGCGGCAAGTATGACCGCCCATTCATCATCATAGTATCTTGAATAATTAAACAGAATTTTTTCTATTTCATCACGAATACGAAGAATCTTTTTTTTTTTATCCTCTTGTAATTGCTTTAATTTATTGGGAAATTGAATAATATTAGAATTAATTGACATATAATTTTAACGGCTTATTTTAAAATTTATTTAATTATTTGCATGAAACAAAATAAAGAAACAAAAAAAGCTCTTTTACCTGTAAAGAAAACGGTTAATCCCGTTGTCAAATCTAACAAAAAAATTCATCCGTTAAACATTGCCGACAAATTGCAACATTTAAAAAATAGAGAAGAGGTTAGAAAATATTTACCTGATATCTTAGGTAGAGTTTTGGCTAGAATTTGGATTGATTCAGAGTTCAGAGATCAATTTGCTAACAATCCCCAAGATACACTTGAAATAAATGGAGTATACCTTCCGGATGAAATGACTATTGAATTTCAAAAACCTAATTCTGATAGACCCCGAATTGTGGTGTATGAAAAGAAAGATGGATCGAAATTTAAATTAAGAGTCCTATATCTACAACTTGTTATGATGGCTGGAAGGTGAAACCAAATTTGTTAAAAAAAATATTTTTTTTTATTTTTACGATTTATTATTCGAATGTTTTCTCAGAAAGTATTCTTTCTGACAATGAATATTATAGTGAGGGTATTAAGTATTACAAGAATGCCCATTTTGATAAAGCATTTATAGTGTTTTATAATTTATCTGAAAAAGGTGATAGAGACGCACAATTTAATATCACTAACATGTTTTCAGAAGGTGTTGGTACAACACAAAACTATCCTGAAGCATTAAAATGGTGTTGGTTATGTGCGCTTGGTGGTGAAAAAAAATGCTACAGAAAATTAAGTAGTATACTACCTAGAGTAGATGAGAAATCCTTGATGAAAAAAAAGGACGAAGTAGAAAAGTTTTTAGAAAAGAAAATGAATATGAATCAAGATGTAACATATGCTTTGATGCTCGGTTTTTGGTACGAACAATTTTCTCCCGAAAAAGATTTAGAAATGGCTTATTTATGGTATTCTGTTGCTGTAACTGGAGGTATATACAAAGCAATGAAAAAAAGAAACACTGTTGGAGACTCTCTAGAGGTTGAAACACTTATTGAACTACAAAATAAAGCAAGTAAAATATTTTCAGATATAAAATATTTTACCAAAAAAAATGATGGTGATTAATGAAATATAAGGTTCATTGGATTATTGATGGAATATTAGATATCGAAGCAGCCTCTAAAGAGGATGCAGAAAAAGAGATACAAGAAAAATTGGAAAAATTTGTAAAAGACTCTGAAGAACTGATGAATAAATTCATCGCTAAAGGAATTCAAGGACATGCGTATCTTCCAGGTAAAGATGAGGATCCTGATAATGATAAAGAATCTAATTAAGTATGTTTTACTAGCATCTTTTCTTTTCCCATTTTCAATTAATGCAGTTGGAAGAAAATATGAGCCTGAGGAGGGAACCTTCGATAGAAGAAAAAGAATCGTGATTGAAAATAAATGCAGGCTTGTAAAAGAAACAATAATTCCAGGTGATATAATTTGTGAGTATCAATCACAAGATCGGAATGAAAAAAATAAACAAATCTACCTGGGGGCCCCAAATCAATTTTGTTTACGCGAAATCACTTGTCCAAAAAAATAAGTTAACATATGAGTAATGTGGATCTTAGAAAAAGAGTATGGGAAATATTAGAACCTGCTAAAGAAGATGATAACTTAAGCAGAAAAATTGATATTTTTCTTCTTATATTGATATCGCTAAATGTATTTGCGGTAATACTTGAAACCGTTGAAACGATTTACATAAAGTATCAAAAAGTCTTTACTTTTTTTGAATTATTTTCTGTAACAATAT
>MDTB01021196.1_pt1 | contig 59967 bp, 50 predicted proteins | sample 811161 | NCBI WGS metagenome assembly MDTB01 (sample SAMN05326650, study PRJNA326480) | marine metagenome | isolation source: seawater | place: Mediterranean Sea | collected 2009 | reverse complement strand
GGCCAAATGGCCAATACTTCGGGGTGAAAGTCCATATGTCTCGTTTCTGAGAAAGTCCATCATGCTCTGCGCATCATCGGAGAAAGTGGCAATCGTTGCAGGCGAGATTGGCGCCGATACGATGTACCACAGCCTATAAAAGTTGAAGAGCTCTCCTCTGACGAACAAGAACTATTTAATGAAATCCAGTCAACCAGAGGATCGGTGTCTGTTGGGTTTCCAACAATGTGGCTGCGTGGTTTAGCAAGATACCCTTCAATACCGCCTTTGGCTTGGGTGATCCTGACTCGGATAGAGGCTAACGGTCCGTTAGACATTATGAAGAACGACACCAAAGAAGCTTCAAATCACTACTCTTCAATATTATCGGCCCATGTTAAACGCACACCTAAACCAGACTCAGCAAGTGAGGCTATTGAGCGCCTAAGCAAATTATGTGATGCAATACCGCGAGCAATTCCAGTATGCTCGACCTTTAAAAAAGCTTTCTCGGGCGCATAGATCGTGATCGAAGTAAGCTCGCTCTATTTAAATAACAAAAAATATAAATTTGCCATCGACATAAAAATAGCGCCCATCTCAAATACAGCATGTGTGAGAGAGACACGCGGATGCTTTTGCAAAGTTTGCAAATTGATTGTCCCAATCGTACCCTCGTAATATCAACTATGACCATCTATAACTTGCTTTAATTTATTAAATGCCCAAAAGATAGCTATGTCATTGATTAAGGTATAGGTTTAGATGTCGTGGGATTGTAATCATAATCCGCGTATATGGATTTCATGTCTCTCTTCCGCTACCAACTTTTTATAAATAAAATTATTGATCTATCTGTTTTTACGAGGTTGATGATTTGCGTAAAAAATAACGCGTAGCATGGTTGATACTCATAAATTTATCGAAACTTCTCCTGTCCCCAAAATAAAAGTAGGTAGGTTATGAGGTGCCCGCCCACCTGTAAGCTGTGACAAGACTAACGAGGTAGACAATTTTTTTACTACCGCGAGTAAAACAATTACTTAATAAGAGAGAAAACGTGTTAATTTGAAATCAATACCTGACACAACTAATATAGCCTCAAGGTTCCAAGTTTTAGAACTCGTTTATGACTGTATGGCGAAATAGAGGATTAAATATATCCCCCATGGATGCATCTGCCGCTCGATTTATTAGCCGCTTAACCACTAATACTATGGCTCTAGTGCTCGCTGGGGGGCGTGGTGAGCGACTGGGAGTTTTAACCGATTGGCGAACCAAGCCCGCTGTCCCTTTTGGTGGAAAATTTCGAATTATTGATTTTACACTCTCGAATTGTTTACATTCAGGCATTAACAAGGCGTGTGTGCTGACCCAATACAAGTCCCATTCTCTGATTAAACACTTAATGCGCGGTTGGACAAAGGTGAATACTGAGCGCGGTGAATTCCTCGATATTATTCCAGCTCAACAATGGACCGGAGAAGAAACGTGGTTTCAAGGCACGGCCGATGCCGTTTACCAATCTCTCGACATTATTGAGGGTTACGAGCCGGAGTATCTGGTAATTTTAGCGGGCGATCACATTTACAATATGGACTATGGCGAAATGCTCGCAGAGCATGTGAATGTCGGCGCAGATTTTACTGTCGCCTGTATGACCGTTAACGCAGAACATGCTAAAAATCAATATGGTGTAATGGAGGTAAACGAGGGTTGGCGCATAACTGGCTTTGAGGAAAAACCGACGGAGCCCCAGACAATCCCCGGAACGGACGACGTGTCTATGATTAGTATGGGTATTTACGTGGTGTCTCAACGTTACCTCTCCGATCGGCTAAGGGAAGACGCAGAAAAGTTGTGTTCAACGCATGATTTTGGTATAGACATAATTCCGAATGGTATTGCCCGGGGTGATCATTTCCATGCGCATCAATTTCGCAATCCTCGTAGGGGTTATAGTCCGTACTGGCGAGACGTAGGGACCGTGGATGCTTATTTTCAAGCCAATATGGAACTTCTCTCTGGCGAGCCTCCCATCGATTTGTATGATCCTTCTTGGTCAACTGTTACGCATCAACCCCAGATGCCACCGGCACTTTTCCGTAATAAAGAAAGTCCATCGAATGTTATTGATACAATGGTCAGTGGCGGTTGCATTATCAAAGGATCTAATCTCCAGAGGTCAATCTTGTACTCAAACGTTGTTGTTGATAACGGTTGTAATTTTGATCAGGTATTAGCTTTGCCGGGTTGTAAAATTGGCTCTGGGTCAAAGCTAAGCAAAGTAATCCTCGATAATCATTGTGAAATACCACCAAACACCATAATTGGTGGCTGCCCAGAAGCGGACACAAAGCAGTACCTCGTGACAGAGGGGGGCGTTGTAGTAGTAAATCGCCGTATGCTTGGTCAGGGAGATGGTTACCAACCAAATATCCGAGTAGCCTCAAAAAAGGGTTCTTTAATAAAAAAGAATTAACCTCATGCTATCCAGAAAGGTGTATGAACGGCAGCGAGTGCTTGTTCTATGAAATGGTAGTCTACTTGACCACTTTCTACCAAAGCGCACTCGTCATCACTGGCCATTACCAACTCTCCCAGCAGCTCTAGACCGCCCACGATACCTTTGTCACCATTCCACCACTGACGATCAGCGACTCGCGGTATAAAGTAAAGTGCTATCGTCTCGTCATGTTTTGCACTCGTTATGATAACATTAAAGGTTAGGTGGGCCTGACGGTTTTGATTATCAGCGGACCAATTAGTTATCCAAACAACAGCATGTTCAAGTACATCCTCGACGAGCCCGCTCCACCTGGCAACAGGCACAGGGTAATCCACGCTATATTCTGGCTTATTGGCGCAGTCCAATTTTCTAAATTCACTCAGCTCGAGCGGAAAAATGGATTTTTCTTCAGGTCGGCGAAAAAACTGAAAATGTAAATGCTCCGGAATTGAAGCGCCTGCATTTACCCCGTTATAGAAACCTATGTAGCCCGGCAAGCGCCTTGCAATTTCGCTAAAATCACCAAGGATGCATCGTAGGCTCAGTCGCTCAGGCTGGTCAGTATTAACCCTCCAAGCTTGGGAGATATGATCGCATGCCGCCGCCACCACGTGATTTGGCATCAGTGGAAATGGGTTCATCCAAACATAATATGCATTTGTCCGAGTGGTGATATGAAATCCAACCTGAAGTTGATTCTGTTGCCAACGAATATTCTCGCGGCATAAGAAACAACCGTTATTTACGCTTCTCTCACCACGCGGCGGTATAGTTATTCCCGCACCCCCGCGTCGTTGCGCACGTCTCTTATTTATTTGAATATGAAATGTTAATTCTGAGTTAGATGGATGTTGGCATTCTATACGTGTGACGCTTTGCAGATCATTTTTTATGAACCCATTCCGACGTTGATCGATCTCCAGTTCTTCTAAAGCCGCAGTTATATTGCCAGTCAATTGCTCCCTAGATCGAAGACGCGCGTTCAACTCTTCCCATTTAGTTTCATAATCCATGATCCTTACATCACGGAAAAACTATTCTACGTCAACAATTAAACCGAAAACCGATCGTGTAATCCAGTCTTGCAACTTGCATATCTTGTATGCAACATGGTTGAAATAAAAAAACGAGAGTATTAAATGAAGGGTGACGTTGTCCTTACTCGGGAAATACACTATCAAGTAGCGAAGCAACTTGCGCCATCCCTGCTTAATGAGATTCGTAATGCTAATCGGAAGTTTATAATTTCAGTAGCTGGAGAGTCTGGAAGCGGCAAATCAGAAACTACTGAGGCTATTTTTGAAGTTTTACATAATGCCGGAATTGTGACCCTAATCTTGCAGCAGGATGACTATTTCATCTTCCCTCCCAAAGCTAATGACGCTAAGCGGCGCAGGGATTCCTCGTGGGTTGGGCCTCACGAGGTAAAAATAGATTTACTCAACTCTCACCTAACTAAATTCCGTAAAGGTGCCGAGACCATAACTAAGCCCCTTGTGGATCATACCTTAAATGTCATTACAACGGAAAAAATTGATATATTTGATAAAAAAGTGGCCATCGTTGAAGGCACTTATACTTCGTTGTTAGATAATATTGATTACCGTATTTTCATAGCGCGCACTTACATCGAAACACGCACGCATCGTGAAAATAGGAGACGTAACGCCTTCGAGTTAGATAGATTTACTGAGCAAGTTCTGAAGATAGAACATAAGATTATCTCCTCTCATTCTGTAAAGGCTGATGTTACAATTAACTCGGATTACTCTGTAACCGTTAATAAAAAAGTCTAATCGAGCGCAACATGCATATCGTTTTTATAAACCCTCAAGGTAATTTTGACGCCGGGGACAGCTATTTAGCAGAACATCCAGACTTTGGTGGGCAGTTGGTTTACGTTAAAGAAGTTGCTCAAGCAATGGTCGAGTTGGGGCACAAAGTGGACATTGTTACTCGGCGTATCCGCGACGTGTCTTGGCCTGAATTCTCTGGAGATCAAGGAAACTATGTTGGATTTGAGAACGGGTTGAAAATCTTAAGATTTCCGTGTGGGGGCGATCAATTTCTTGAAAAGGAGCGTCTCTGGCCGCACTTGCCGGAGCTCGTGACAAATATGTTAACGTTCTACGGTCGACGATTACCTGATTTCATAACGACGCATTATGCTGACGGAGGCTATTCAGGCATTTTAACGCTTCTCCAGACAGGTGTGCCATTTACCTTTACCGGTCACTCGTTGGGTGCACAAAAGCTTGATAAACTTGGTACGACTGTTGATAACTGGTCGGATATGGATTCGAGATATAACTTTTCTCGCCGAATTGATGCTGAGCGTCAAAGTATGGCCCATGCGGCACGCATAATTGTCTCAACGCGCCAAGAGCAAGAAGAGCAATATGCACATCCACTTTATCAGGGTGCATCTGGTGATTTAGAAAATAAACGGTTTGCTGTGACGCCGCCGGGTGTTAACGAGCGTATCTTTAAAACCAAGCGGGAGGCTGGTGATCATGCAGTTTGGATTAAGTTAAATTCTCGGTTTGAAAGTGAATTTAGCCCAGCAATCGTTGTTTCCAGTCGACTCGATGCAAAAAAAAACATCCTTGGATTAGTAAATGCCTTTGCTAGCTCGCGTGACCTAAGAGACACAGCATTCCTAGTCCTGTGCGTGCGCGGCATTGATGATCCAGAACGCGATATCAAAAAGGTTGGGAATACGGAGCAGGCTGTCCTTCGACAAATTCTTAGTGTTATTCGTGACTCTGGAATGAGTACGCGTGTAAAATTTTTAAATATTAAATCCCAAAGTGAACTGGCGGCCACCTATCGTTTCTTCGCTCACCGACGCTCGGTCTTTGCTCTTACATCGTTTTACGAGCCGTTTGGGCTCGCTCCAATTGAGGCTGCAGCTGCTGGTCTTGCGCCTGTCGTTACTCGTATAGGAGGCCCAACTGAGATATTTAAAGATGGTGCAGGTATTTTAGTTGACCCATTATCACCGGACGACATTGCTAAGGGTCTTTTAGATGGGCTCAATCGCTATGACGAGATTACCACAGCAGCAATTCGCAGGGTGCGACAAACTTATACTTGGCGTCAAACTGCACGAGGTTATATTGACACAATCGAGGAGGCGCTTTTTGATCGGAAGAGAAATAATGCATCTTCAACGGTCAAACTCGACGCTACTTCGCGGATAATGAAATATCTCAGAGCCTCGTAACGGAGAGAAAACTAGCTGTTTTAGAAAAGCAAGGCATCTTGTGTTCCAAGAGGAAACCCTCACTCCATACTTAACTTCAAAGTAACCGCCTTAGGATCTGGGCTATCAAAATGGAAGGTGCATTGGACATTGCTCTCGAGGTCTTACTTTATGACTCAGTCACTGGGGTGGCGGTGCAAACTTGGTTAGATTAATACCATCAACCGCTGACTTGTACTCATCGATGCTCGGTGTCCGGCCCAAAATAGCAGAAAGAACGACGACTGGCGTTGAAGCTAATAGAGACTCGCCTTTCTTCTGCTCAGAGTCGGCTACAACTCTTCCCTGAAATAACCTTGTCGATGTTGCCATGACCGTATTACCCTTGATAGCTTTCTCTTGGTTACCCATGCAAAGGTTACAGCCGGGACGTTCCAGATAGAGTATGTTGTCATAAGCTGTGCGAGCCTCGGTCTTGGGAGCCGTGTCGTTGAATTCGAAGCCGGCATATTTTTGCAGAACCTCCCAGTCCCCGTCTTTTTTGAGCTCATCCACAATGTTATGCGTGGGTGGAGCAACGACAAGAGGTGCCTTGAAAGACACTTTACCATGAGATTTTTCAATATTTCGAAATATTTGGGCGATAATACTCATATCGCCTTTATGCACCATGCATGAACCTACAAAGCCGAGATCTACTATTTTTTTGGCGCCGTAATAAGAGATGGGACGGATAGTATCGTGAGTATAACGTTTGGCAATATCAATATTTTCGACGTCAGGGTCGGCAATCATTGGCTCATTAATTTCATCAAGATCGATAACCACTTCGGCAAAATATTTAGCATTACTATCCGGTCTCAACGCTGGTTTTTGTCCAGATGCGATTTCATCAATCCGTCTATCCGCTTTTTCGATTAGTCTATGAAGCATCCTAGATTCAATTTCCATGCCCTTATTAATCATTATCTGAATGCGAGCCTTTGCAATCTTCAGTGATTGTATAAGGGTTGCATCATTTGAGACACAGACAGATGCTTTCGCCTTCATTTCCGCAGTCCAATCTGTAAAGGTAAAAGCGTGATCCGCTAATAGCGTTCCTAAATGTACTTCAATGACCCGGCCTTGAAAAACATTTTCTCCCGCTGATTGGGCCAGCATTTGGGCTTGTGTTGCGTGAACAACATCGCGAAAATCCATGTGATTAGCCATCTTGCCCTTGAAAGTCACTTTAACAGATGCAGGCACTGATATACTTGCTTGACCAGTCGCGAGAGCTAACGCCACGGTGCCTGAGTCAGCACCGAACGCGACGCCTTTAGACATTCTGGTATGTGAGTCACCTCCTATTATTATAGCCTGATCATCGATAGTAATGTCATTCAAAACCTTATGAATCACATCAGTCATTGGGTGGTAAACACCTCTTGGATCGCGGCCAGTCACGAGACCAAATTTATTCATAAAGGCCATGAGCTTGGGCGTATTCGCCTGTGCTTTTTTATCCCAAACAGAAGCCGTGTGACAACCGGACTGGTAAGCGCCGTCAAGAGCTGGAGAAATTATAGTAGCAGCCATTGCTTCGAGCTCTTGCACAGTCATCGGGCCAGTCGTATCTTGTGAGCCAACAATATTCACTTTTACACGAGCGTTCGAGCCGGCGTGCAATATGGTACCGGCGGGTAAGTCCACGGCATTTCTATTAAAAATTTTTTCGACTGCAGTCAGGCCCTGACCAGGGTTGTAGACGACTTTTGCTGGTGCGAAGACTGGCTTTGGCTTTACGCCGAGGGCTTCAGCGGCGAAGTTTTGTAGCTTTTTGCCAAAATCAATAGCATATGAGCCACCGGCTTTCATAAACTCAACTGACTGCGAGGAGAATGCGGCCCCAACGTCTGCCAATTCCTCAGTACTATCTTCGTTTAAAAGTTTTTTAAGCTTTGTGTTGATTGTAAAGGCGGTGCCCGTTGCTACGGAAAATTTTTCTTCGAGAACCGGATTACCATCATTATTGATTATTAGATTACCGTCTCCATCAACTTTTTTTACCCAGTTCTTGAGGTCGATCCCAATACCACCGGTTACACCTACTGTGGTCAAGAAGATTGGGGAAATACCGTTGGTACCCGCGACAATTGGGGCGATGTTTACAAACGGCACGTATGGACTTGCTTGTTCGCCCATCCACAAGGCCACGTTGTTGATCCCAGACATTCTCGAGGAGCCAACACCCATGGTACCTTTCTCAGCAATCATCATGAGGCGCCTTCCAGGATGTTGGATTTTGAGGGCCTCTATCTCGTTTTGAGCTTTTTGGGATATAAAGCTTTTACCATGTAATTCTCGATCGGCTCTTGAGTGAGCCTCGGCCCCCGGAGACATCAAATCCGTTGAAATATCGCCTTCAGCGGCGACGTAGGTAACCACCTTGATTTCGTCCTCTATTTCTGGCAATTGGGTAAAGAATTCCGCTTTCGCATAACTCTCCAGAATAGCTTTAGCGGTGGTGTTCCCAGATTTAAGCGCTGTTTCGAGCCGCTTGTAATCAGAGTCATACAAAAAGACTTGTGTTTTAAGAATTTCCGCTGCTGATGCGGCGATATCAGCATCATTAGCCAAAGCCAAATCGAGAAGCACCTCCACTGATGGCCCCCCCCTCATATGCGACAAAAGTTCGAACGCGAATGTAGGTGTAATTTCTTGTATTATCGTTTCGCAGAGAATGATGTCTTTTAAGAACTGCGCTTTGACAGCTGCTGCGCTAGTCGTTCCGGGAACGGTATTATAAATCAATGAATCTAAGGAATCTTCTCTGTGCTCGTGACTCGTTTGTTTGATTTGCACAATTATTTCAGCGAGGAGCGCCCCATCCTCAATGGGTTTGGGATGTAAATTATTCTCCTTCCGTTCTTCGATCTCAATTAAATACTCAGCATACAAAGTCATAATCGTCTCGTAGTCCTAAGTTTTTTGTAAGGTTACCCAAAAGGCCCTGTTTATGTGGGGAGCTCCTTGCGCTCCCTAAAAATTTATTTAATTTAGGATGGTTTAACTTGCAAGATGAAACTAATTCGCTGATCGATTAAGCATAAGTTTGTCTCCCAAACAAGTATACTGCGTTGCTAGTTTAGAGTAAGCTTAGAGCGAGAACGTCTCGGAGACACCATTGTATCTTGGCTGCGGTGCTCAGATTTGAACAATGGGTAGTTTTGACCCCATCTGTCTTTTAACCCCTGAGGCGAGATGCGGCCAACCATTTGTCGACGAAACATTATCTGGGAAATGCTTGAGACTAGTCAACTATTTAGTATTTTTTATTTTTTTATACCTGACAGAGGGAACCCCTGATTAAAGAGAGGCTGTTTATCCCTTGATTGGAACCATTTTCCAACTTTTATTGAAATCGTGAGTGTCGTAAACAATAATTCATTACACGGACCGAAAAGCGAACCGGTGGGTAATCTTATGCGTGAACAAGTTGTTGTGTAAAAATAGATCTTTATTTGTATCTAATAAATATCGATAGCTCTAGTTGGACCTCAGGCAGTTTTTTGGCTTGACCGCAAATAACGCCAGTATCGCTGCTCCAAAACTGACCACAGTGAACAGTATTAGCGAGGTGTCGTAATCACCCGTGATATCGAACAGAGTGCCGGATATTATTGGGCCTGAGGCCTGTGCTACAGCCTGAAACGGCACGGAGACGCCTCTTATTGATCCTAAGTTAGCTCGCCCGAAGCTATCGGCCCAGGCAACGGGAAGCATGGTAATCAACCCCCCAATTCCGAAGCCGAAGATAATTGCAGAAACATAAGCGGTCCACGGATTATATACCATGAGCATGCCGAGGGCTCCCAACGCCATAAGTATAGCCGAACCGACCAAAGTAGGCCGTGAACCAAATTTCAGTTCAAGTTGACCGAAGACAAGCCCCCCGATGGCAGCCATAAAAGAGAAACTGCTCACAGCGGTTGCCGCAACCGCCATTGATAAGCCGCGATCCAAAAGATGTGGTGCTTGATGCAAACTTACGCCAGCTTGAACGGGATATATTAAAATAGAAAACGCTATCAATAACCAAAATGTTGAGGTTCGAGATGCCTCACTGCGAGTAAAATCTGGTTCCGTTTCGATATCCTTATTTTCAGTGCCTTCTTTCAATTGTCTTGGACCCTGGCCGATATGATAGGGTTGTAGGCTTACGGACTCTGGCCGCTGGATCATAAGAAAAAGGTTTGGCATAACGCCAACAAAAAGCACCATAGCACCAACAACTATCCACGCGGTCCGCCAATCCCAAATCTCGATAATTGTAAAAACCACGATTGGAAATACAGTTAGGCCTACACTATGTGCAAGCGTAACCAGCGACATAGCCCGCCCGCGAAGATGAATAAACCAGTTTGCAATAGCGCTTGTGAATGCGATCTCGAACGGTCCAGAAAATGCCATCCGGCCTACACAGAATGCTATATAGAACCAAATCAGGGAGTTTGTCTGAGATAGAGAAGCCATGCTGATCCCGATTAGCAGCGTGCCGATGACAAGTACTTGGCCGGGGCCGCTCCGATCAACCAAGATCCCCACTTTCGGTGAGATGAGAGCCCCCAATACACCACCTAGAGAGACCGCGCCGGAGAAAGCTGTTCTCGACCAATCAAACTCAGTTGACATGGGAATGGCAAATAGAGATAGAGTAGCGACCGCTGATCCCTGTCTCGCAAAGTTAGCAGACATTGCGCATGCCATGATTACCCAGCCATAGAAAAATGGCGTGCGATGGACCAGCTTTTCTATCCGGTTCATATTGGGCTTGCTATCTCTAATCTCACTCATGTGCCTCCTTGTTGGATGCTTATATTCTTTTTGTTGGAGGTTGAAGGCCTAGGTAATACTCTCGTGAAATTGCACCCCGACTTCTTGAAGCCTACACAGGGAGATAAATATGCAAACCTTAGTTTGATCTTCTACGGTCTCTTCTCCAAGGGCCTTAACAAATTCCAAATTATTTTAGCGTTTTGTGCTGTCTTAATTGGAGATAAGCCACATGTAGGAAATATCCATCCCATACTTTTTTCTGATTTTCATCTGATTAGCGAGCCTTATGAGGTAATTAAAATGGGATTTCGTCATCTAAGATAGGTGTACTATCCTCTGGAGGGCCAGCTCGCGAGACTTGCCATGCTGTAACATCTGTATACCAGCGGTCATTATATTCTCGGCTCTCCAAGTCGACGGAGACGACAAGCTTTTCCCCCTTTTGAATTGCAAAATCGTCTATCCTGTCACCCCAAGCAATAAAGCAAATTTTTTTTCGATATTCGCCCTCCGTCTCGAGAATATACTCTTGCTTACGCCAGGGGCCTCGGGCTGATTCCCCCGATTTCTCGGGAAGGAGTTGGATGATTTTACCGATTAGTTCCATGGTTTTGATTCTCGTAGTTATGGAATGGTTATCTGTCCATTTTCGTACTCCAGCAATCATCAAAGGAAATAGCAAAGCTAGTTTTCAGAAGAAAAAAACATTAACAACGCCAAAAGGCGAAATTGGTGGATGACCTGCAGATTTGTAATTAGCACGGATAAATAGTCCTTTACAAACAGTCAATGACACCGCCTATGATATCTCTTAATCATTCCCTATGTTTACCCGAATAAAATTTCTACTGTGTTGGAAACGGCATTAATTTTCCCAGACAATGCCGAATTTTTCCTCTTGTTCACGCAGCTTGCGTATGCCGCCCCTCTCATAGAGTGAGGACTTGGCCCACCTCTCAAATTTCTCCTCTGTGTATCCGAATGGCCCGCCTAAATATTTGTGGTAGTTTAGCTCCCAGTGATAGGTAGCGGTCTCCATGCGGTAAGTTAGCAACATTAAGTATTCCTGATCGATATTTTTGGTTAGGCACCTGATGGATAACTCCAACCAGACGCTAAGGTCGACTTTTACACAATTCTTTTTTTGAGAAATATTATTTTCTCCTGCTATATCGATAATAAGATTCCAGTTCCTCCGAACGTGGCGAGTGTTTGGAACTGTGTTGAAATGCGAGTCAGGAACGTCAGCAAAGAGAGCACAAACCCACCATAAATAGTCAAGAAATAATTTATACCTATCGCAGTAAGTGAACTCGTCACTGGTAAAAGGGTGTTCGGCTGCCATTATATCGCTTACAGCTCTTGCGGGTGATTTATAAATGCCGAACCAAGTTTTAAAATGTTGCAAGCGGGCGTCTGCTACTTCTTGTGTGTGGCCGTTGACAGGATGCCAGTTCTCAATAATTTTTGGAAAATAGACGGAGTAAGCAGTGTATGTTTCGATGTAGCTTTGCTGTAACACTGCGTTGGAGACGTTTGTTTCGCGCACATTTTTTTTGGTGAGAGATCGTTTCTCATGCGTGGAAAATTTTTCAAGAAAACCATTTTGGTCGGTCATGTGAACTACAAAGCCTTTTTCTATTTTCCATAAGTTTGCTCTCTGTCCCGAGAGCAACACCCTGCAACTTGAAAACTAAAAATTTATAGTGGGTTTATTCGAACATTGGAGGCAACCTACAAAGCCATGTTTAGAGAAAAAACTGTATCTTTGATGATTAAACTAACGTAAGTAAAAATGGTCAAGCCCCACTAAAAAGTGTTCCAAAACTAAGTAAAATTAAATTATAATAATGTTTAACTTCGCCTATTTAAAGTTTAACACTTAGTAAGATATTGTTTCCCTGTGTAATTCCTCGATGTCTCTTTTGCGCTGGCTGCCAAACTAGAATTTTAGGTTTTAGGTTTATCTAAATCGCTTTGATAGATAACATTTTTGTTGAAGATAATAAACCCAGCAATAATTAGTGAGCCTGAGTAGGTGACGAACAACCTGAGCCTTATAGCAGAAGAGTTATGCGCCGTGACTTGGCGTAAAATATGCGTTATATTTAGTAGATGGCTGGCAACTTATTTCCATTTGACAATAGTTATGCAAGTCTGCCGGATAGGTTCTTTATCCGTCAGAGTCCGGCGCCGGTGCATAAACCAGAGTTAATTCGGCTCAATGTTCCGATGTGTACCACGTTGGGCATGAAGCCGGAATTGTTTGATGAAGATGCGGGGGCAGCAATTTTCTCGGGAAACCGAGTTCCAGATGGTGCCGAACCGATTGCTATGGCATATGCTGGGCACCAGTTTGGAGGGTGGGTGCCTAGACTGGGTGATGGCCGAGCAATTTTACTTGGTGAGATTGTTGGCATGGATGGTGTGCGCCGTGATATTCAGCTTAAGGGTTCAGGCCCCACCCCCTTCTCGCGGAACGGCGACGGGCGAGCGCCACTTGGGCCAATTCTGCGAGAATACGTGGTTAGTGAGGGTATGCATGCGCTGGGGGTCCCCACTACCAGGGCTTTAGCTGCAGTGAAGACTGGTGAGTACGTGGTTCGGGAGTCATTTTTACCAGGTGCGATCCTGACCCGAGTAGCTCAAAGCCACGTACGTGTTGGTACTTTTGAGTTTTTTTATGGGCAAGGCGACCACGATGGCCTGCGAACATTGGCTGACTATGTGATTGAACGCCACTATCCAGACTCTGTAAATGCAGAGCATCCCTATGAAGAACTGTTAATCAATATAATACGACGACAGGCATCTTTGGTTGCCAAATGGCTTTCCCTAGGTTTTATACATGGAGTTATGAACACAGATAACACCGCCATTACTGGTGAGACAATCGATTATGGGCCGTGTGCTTTTATGGATGGCTATTCTCCAAAGGCAGTCTTTAGTTCTATCGACCAGATGGGTCGGTACGCCTACTGTAACCAGCCGTCGATAACTAATTGGAACATGGCGCAACTAGCCCGTTGCTTAGTTCCTATCATGGATGATGATGCCGAGCGCGGGAATTACCTTGCACAGGGAGCTATCGATCGTTTTTCCGAAGTCTTCAATAATGAATTTACAACCATTATGCGTGGTAAGTTGGGGCTGCATGACGCGGAGGATGACGATCTAGGGCTCGCCCTCGACCTGTTCAAGATAATGGACGAGGTTAAAGCCGATTTTACTAATACTTTCCGTGCATTGGCAGATATTATTGGTGGCCAAATGATCGAGGAGACACCGGTTGGCGAGGAATTTAAAAACAGGCAGGTATTTAAAGACTGGCTAGTGCGCTGGCATGAAAGATTGGATCGCGAGGACTCTAGCCCGGCTGAACGGAAGGCTATGATGCAAGCAGTCAATCCATCTGTAATTCCTCGCAATCATCTTGTTGAAGCAGCTATCCGAGCTGCTGAAGATGATAACGATTTCAATCCATTTCATAAGTTGGTAGATGCGGTCTCGCGGCCTTTTGAAGGGAGAATGGATGACTCTATCTTTACCCGCTCTCCAACTCCTGAGGAATTGGTGTGCCAAACATTTTGTGGGACGTGAACAAGCCGCATAACCTGCGGTTCTTTGCTCATTAAAAGTCCAATCTTACAATGTGTTGATCTCTTGGTAACAAACTAGCAGGGGTTGTTCCGGTAGCGCAGTTCACTGAAAAAATTGCTTTTTACTAGCTCTTTTTCATAACAGTCCATAACACTTAGGACATTGGCCATAAGTTGGGCTTAATATTGAATGTTAGTTTATCCAATTTACTATCTACGATAACTCGTGGCTAAGTAGCTGCGATTGTCTTTTTTTCGAGATAGTCAAGCGGTGTAATTAGACTGTGGAAACGATGACAGTGTCCAAGTACTCAGGTGAATAAGCAAAATTACTTCTGAGGGCTTCGCCGGTAGTTATAAAAAATATTAGATGGAGAACACTGTTGAGCCTGGAGTTTCTCGGGACTTTTAGCTAATGTGGACCTCAGGCGCATCGCATAATATATAGTGTTTATTGATCTCAACTTTGAGACCTTTTCGCACAGCGTCAAACAAGACCTTGGTAATTTCAAGGGTGAGGTCTCGTGTGGGTGTTTGAGGAGCAAGCCCGGGTGTGCTGAAAAACAGGGCCTTCTCAGCTTGGGTGGTTCCGTGCACTGGCGGAATATAACCTGAGACTGCGCCAAAGTTTTCATAGGTTGCAAAGCGCGTTATGCAAGAAAGTGAGCCCTCATATAATGCTGCGCCAACGCCGCCCGCTGCGGTATGTAACAAGACCATCTCGCGGGTCTGAACCTTATATAGCGGTAAATTAGGTAAGACACCGTTAACCACTTCAACAGCTTGCCCGCAGCTTGCATGTCGCTAATATCGTTCGGCAAAATGACAAGTCGCTCGACTGGATACACACGTTGGTTAGCGCACACTGCCGGAGGGCCCATAACATAACCCACGCGGCTGTCGACTTTAATATCCTCAATAGCCTCTCCAACCGCGTCAAAAATCCCAAAACCTTCCATGCCATTTCGGGCAGGCAGATCTCACTTGTAGCGGCCAGAACGTTGATAGACGTCAATATAATTTAAACCAACAGCGGTTTGACTCAGCTGCACTGCACCCCCGCTCGGGTAAGCGTCAGGAAGTTCTTTCCAACACATTACTTCTGGGTTGCCGTGCTTTTTTATCAAGATTGCGTGAGGCACCTAAAAGACCCTTTTTAAAATGCATAAGTATATTTAAAACTATAACACCAACCAACGTGAGGTAAGGTCGAGATTTGGTCTCCATTATGTCATTTAGATTGCTAGCCGAGTTAGCAACGTAAGTTACTGTTCTAATAAAAGTAGTATTGTCCCTTAAGATTATAGAAAAAAGCAAAAAAAATGGCGAAGAAAAAGGTTAGGCGACGGCTTAAGTTTGGACTTTACTCCAACCCTCTATTTATTCTCGCCACTTCGGCATCAATAGTCTTTATCTCATTCGGGATCCGGCAAAGTTTTGGTTTGTTTTTGGTTCCAGTATCAATGGATTTAGGATGGGGGCGTGAGACGTTATCTCTGGCCTTGGCATCGCAAAATTTGATGATTGGCATAGCTGCTCCATTTGCTGGTGCATGCGCCGCACGATGGGGCCCGGCGCGAACAATCGCAATTGGTGGGTTGATATTTTCGCTGGGGGTCCTGGTGATGAGTCGGGCGACAGGACCCAGTGAGATGATAGCCGGAGCAGGAATATTGGCAGGGCTTGGTTTGGGGGCCTGCGGTCTGCCGTTAATCCTAGCGACTGTCTCGCAGGTTGCCCCTCATGAAAAACGAAGTCTCTGGCTAGGTATTGCGACGGCAAGTGCGACTGGGGGACAATTAGTGGTTGTGCCGCTCAGTCAGAATGTACTGATGGCGTATGATTGGATCATCGCTTTGATGGCTCTTTCGGTGATAGCTGGATTGATCGTGCCTATGGCTTTATCGATGGCGGCTGGGGTAACAACGGCAACTGGTAAAGACACAGAAATTACAATCAAGGAGGCCATTACAGAGGCTCTCAGACATCGGGGCTTTCTTCTTCTTATAATTGGATTTTACGTGTGTGGTTTTCACGTTGCATTTATTGCTGTTCACCTGCCCGCATACCTTCTCGATGGGGGAGCCACGGTAGAGCTTGGTGCCACGGCGCTAATGTTGATCGCTTTTTTTAACATGATGGGCGCTTGGGGTTCAGGTTGGTTGGCAGGAATAGTGAGAAAAAAATATCTGTTAAGTGGGATTTATTCTGTGCGTTCAGTAATTATCCTTGCGTTTATCTCTTTTCCTATGACCCCTACTACAGTGATATTGTTTGCGGCGGCCATGGGCCTTCTCTGGCTAAGCACAGTCCCCCCTACGTCTGGATTAGTATCTCAGATATTCGGCACTCGATACATGGGTATGCTTTATGGCTTTATCTATTTTGGTCATCAGCTTGGAAGCTTTACTGGAATTTGGATTGGAGGAATAATTTTCGACGCAACGGGCAGTTACCAGATAATCTGGGAAATCGCCATTGGGCTTGGCATAGCGAGTGCGTTGATCCACCTGCCGATAAATGACCGCCCATTGGCACGGCTTGAGAAGCATGTCACATGAGTAAGTGGCAAGTAGCGTTAATTGCTCCGAGATCTGATTACTAAAAGACAAACTTTAGGGACGAATAACGTTAAAGACCCATTTGCCAGCGATGAGGAGACGCTTGTCATTATCTCTTCGCCCTAGGAGCTGAATACCGACCGGCATACCGGACGAGCCTAATAGTCCGGGAACACTTATACAGGGTAAGTGCAGAGCGGTCCCTAACCGGTTGAAGATAGGATCTCCCGTTGATTGTAAGCCAACAGGAGCTTCGCCGCAGGAGCTTGGTATCATAAGTACGTCCACCCCCTCCAATACTCTCTCGAATTCTATTTGAGCAGAGCGAAGTATTGTATGGGCATGCGCATAATTCTCTGGCGAGCATGCCCGGCCAACTTCAGCATGAGCAAGATATATTTTGCTAACTAAATCACGATGGAAGGTTTGTTCATAAGTAGCGGACATAGCGGCTTGGAAATCAACAATGGTCGCTTGGGAAGCACTAACTTGGGCGAAAATATCAGGTAAAGTTATCTGGACCACGTCAGCTCCGGCGTTTGATGCAAGCTTGGCAGCTGTGCAAAGCGCTTCCCGGGAGTCGGGTTCCGCGGATGACCATTCTGGCGTGTGGCAGAGCGCAATTTTAGGAGGCGTACCCGTAGAGTCATTTAATTGTAAACTGGGCCTGCGGCTCAGAAAGGCGGCAAAATAAGCCACGTCATTCACATCCCGGGAAAAAAGGCCAACCGTATCGAAAACATCTGCCAATGGCCGCACTCCAGTGCGGTCAATGAGACCAAAGCTTGGTTTATAACCAACAATACCACAATACGATGCAGGTCGAATAGTCGAGCCTACTGTCTGTGTGCCGAGAGCAAGAGGTGTCATAAAATCCGCGACCGCCGCTGCAGACCCACTTGAGGACCCCCCGGGGGTTCGCGTTACGTCATGAGGGTTAGCTGTTTTACCTGGGTGAAAATAAGCAAACTCTGTGGTTACGGTTTTCCCCAATATGATCCCACCAGATGCTCGAACCATAGCCACAGTAGTGGCATCGGCGTGAGGGGTATGGTTTTTGTATATAGGGGATCCATACGTTGTGGGCATATCCACTGTATTGAATACGTCTTTGACCGCCACGGGTATACCTCTAAGTTGACCCGTGCGTCTGGAATTATCAGAATCGCGCGCGGCTGCCATGCACAATTTTGGTTCGATGAACTGCCACGCACCAACGGTTTGCTCACGTTTGTAGATCCTCTCCAAGCAAGCCTCCATTAGACCTTGTGAGGTAAGGTGACCCGAATGAATTTGGGATAATGCTTCAAGAGCAGTCAACTCGTTAGGCTGTTTTTTTTCCACGTTCTTGCAACCTTACATGGGGGAATCCAGTCAATTTGAAAAACATCTTTTTCCGTTGTCACGCGCTCCAAATATTTATCAGTGCAAAAGCTATCTTACTTCCGAGGGTCATCTGTTTTGGGCGAATGGTCGGCAAATTAATCACACATTGGAGTTTTGAAACAAAAAAGCGACGTGATATTCCTTCTACCAACTCTCAATAGGGATGAATTTATTGGTTAAGGAAATAAATATCGTCTTTAGGTTTTCTTATTTCTGTACCAAATCGAACTTATTCACTCTCTCTTTTATAACGTGCGCTGTGACGAGAATCACTGAAAATTATTTATTCCTTGGGTAACTTACAGAGGTTTTGAAAAAGGAGCAGAGCGATGCGTTTCACAGTCGACTTCAACTCTACAAATATGGAATGGGAGGTTCGAGATAATTTTTGTTGTGATCAAATAATTGGTAAGCATTTAAATCCATGGCGCGCTCAAGAGCAGCGGAAGCATGAGGAAAGTTTATGGAAAAGGTTCAGTGATGGGGGTCACGAGGACATTGGCTAAGAGCCTATTTTTCCTGTGCTTTATCGTCCAAAAAGTGATCTATATTTAATTAAAACAAAGGGTTTATCTTAGGGCCACTTCTGGTTACACAGTACAAAGTTTATTCATCTTAAGATTTTGCCCCCACAAACCAATAAAAATTGACCTCGTTTTTTTAATTGATAAAGAGATAAAAAGACAATTCCCAACGGGTCCTGGAAGTTATTTTTCGTAACCTATGTTGTGCCCTTGATAATCAGTCCGATACCTAAAATAAATAGTGCTGACCAGACGGTCCGACGAAAAACCCTTTCTGACATGTGCTTTCGAAGCCAAATACCAGCAATTAAACCCAAGCCGGCAGGTAGCAACGCCATTGTGGATGCAGTCATTTGTGTGAAGCCAATCCAGCCCTCGACGTATAACCGAGAATACATGGTTACAGACCCTGTCATTGCAGCTAACGCGAGTAGGGTTACGAATAGGTCTTTTGGCAGGCTAAGGCTCGCAAAATACACGATAGTCGGCGTGAACATTCCTGTTGCGCCTCCGCATAGTCCCAAAGCTCCGCCGGCTAAAGGATGAATTATGCGACCTCGACGCTCAGAAATCACAATATCGTTTGCCCAAATTTGTCCTACTGTGGTGCTGATGACCACCCATCCGATCGCCACTGCCATAATGTCAGGGTCGACCAAGGTTAGAGCTTGGGCCCCAAACCACACGCCGATGATAAATATAATTAAAAATGGTGCGAACTGCAGGACCGCAGTTTTGTAATGCCCACCTTGAAAAATTTGAATAATATTTGAGATCATTACCGGCACGACAAAAAGTGTGACGGCTTGAACGGGTTCGATCTGCAGAACCATGATTGGCATACCGACAGCAGGCAGGCCTGCTCCTAAGGCTCCTTTAACTAAACCCCCTATCATCATGCCAATTATGATTACTAAAATTGTGATTGAAGAATATGCGAGCGGGTCCATAGTTCTTTCCGCAGTCAGTTGATGTTTTCTCAAAGGCCTAGATTTAGTTGAGTATCTAACGAGCATTAATTTTGTGCATTAGTTACCGCAAACGGGATATTATATCACCGATTACCTTTTGGACAGCTTGGCAATTTCCGCCACATAAAGACAGACAAATATATGATTATATCAGAAACCAAGCTATTATAGAGAGGTCTTCAGAAAACTTACACGGAACTTTCCTTTAAATATCACCGTATGGCTCTCGAGGCGCACTAGGTGTTCGACCTTTAGCAACATGAAATTTCTCTTTAAAATACTAGTTAGAGCTACTTTTGAAGCCGATAAGTACTTTTGGCTCGGCTCAAACTAACATAGACTCAAACCTATAAATTTAGGATTATTCAGAAAGGTAGCATAAGCATGACATCGCCAAAATTTGAGCCGTTACACTGCGACTTGGGGGCTCGAGTAACTGGATTAGATCTCAGCTTAGCATTATCTCCACGTAGTCTATCTGCAATCCAATCGGCCATTGATCGTTTCTCTTTTTTGTGGTTCCCGAAGCAATTAGTTAATGATGAAATGCAACTAGCATTTACAAAGTTGCTGGGTGAGCCCGAGCCCAGTCATGTTAAACTTGGACAAGAGAACGTCATCGAGCATTTTATTACCATCGGTAATGTACAGGATGATGGAAGAGTTTTTGGCAATAATCATCCCAAGACAAGGTTTTTAACTGGTAATAATATGTGGCATTCCGACTCGTCTTTTCGCGAAGTGCCAACTTATGTGTCGATAATGTGTGCATACGAAGTCCCCGGTGAGGGAGGGGTAACAGAGTTCGTCAGCCAACGGGCAGCTTTCTCTCGCTTATCTCCAAAACTTAAAGATGAGATTGCACCCCTTATTTCAATTCACGATTATGTGTTTTCTCGCTCTAAGGTGGGAAAAGATGCTGTGACGCCATCACACGCAAATTCGCTGCCACCTGTTCGTCAAAAATTAGTGCGAAAAAATCGAAATACAGGGGAGAAAAACTTTTATGTCGGCTCTCATGCGAGAGAAATAGAAGGCTGGGGTTTTGCAGAAAGTCGAGAATTATTGGATGATTTGTTAGAAGGCGCGACTGAGAAGGAATACATCTATGAGCATAGCTGGTCTCCAGGTGATCTAGTTGTCTGGGACAACCGATGCTTACTCCACCGGGGTACTGGTTACGATGCGGATAAATTTCGACGCTACATGCGCCAAACACGGGTGCAGGGAGCAGGTTCAACGCTCAACGAATAATGGGGATCTTGATGGAAAAGAAGTCGAACAGGCTAAAAAGCGTGTAATAGCCATAGTTCTTTTTTAGTGATGAAGAGGATATCTAAGCATGCATGAGTCAACAGATTATCATCCAGATGACTTGTGGATTTGGAAGGGCCCTGAAGATGGTAATGGTGGTACATGGGCTAAGATTAACGCACCGACCGCTGGGGCGCGGTTTGAGAGGGATATGCCTACTGGTAAACATCCTTTTCAACTCTATTCATTAGCGACGCCCAATGGCCAGAAGGTCACGATAATGTTTGAGGAGCTTTTGAATGCGGGGTACGCGAAAGCTGAGTATGATGCGCATTTGATACGGATCGCCGAGCAAGACCAATTTTCCAGTGGATTTGTTGCGGTCAATCCTAACGCTAAAATTCCCGCACTTATTGACGTTTCTGGAGATAATCCAATACGTGTCTTTGAATCTGGCGCAATATTACTCCATTTAGCGGAAAAATTTGGAGAGTTCTTACCAACGTGCCCCGAGGCTCGAGCGGAAACGTTGTCTTGGCTATTTTGGCAAATGGGATCTGGCGGTTATTTGGGTGGCGGTTTTGGTCACTTTTACAAATACGCGCCTAGAAAATTCGAGTATGCAATCGATCGTTACACCATGGAGGTTAAGCGCCAGTTGGATTTGCTGAATCAACAGCTTGAGAGCTATCGTTTTATTTCTGGTAATCAATATACTATCGCAGATATTGCTATTTGGCCATGGTATGGCAATCTAATACTCGGCGCCCTTTACGATGCAGCTGCCTTTCTTGACGCATCGTCTTATCGAAATGTAAGGCGTTGGGCGGAAGAGATATTCAAGCGTCCAGCCGTACAACGTGGGCGCATGGTAAACCGTATCTCTGGTCCTCTTGAAGAGCAATTACATGAGCGCCACGAGCCGTCTGACTTTGATTTAAAAACCGCAGACAAGCTGGCAAAGATGACATAAACTAGCTCTCAGAGAGACAATTAACCCTGATGTAATGGAAAGAGGATGCAACGTCTATATCAAGAGAGAGAACTTACGTATTCTTAGACAGTAGGATAAACTGGAGTGTAACATATAAGAGAGGAGATGGTGAGAGGATCCCGGATCAGCAACAGTGTGCACTCAGACTCCGGGACTCGAGTGCTAAAATTAATGTTTATGCAAAACATTCTATACTTTAGAGTGCTAACCTTAAATTCGCGTCATTGCCAAGACATCAATCAATAATATATTTACAATTTTGGGGTTAAATACCGTTTTTTGGCTTTAGATGATCCACTATATGGTTGTGTTTTAGGCATACGTCAGAGGGCCATAAGTTTATGAGGTTTTGTCTCAGTTTAAGTATGAAGCCGCAGTATACCCAAGCGATCCCAAAGAGTATGAACTGTGCTAAACACAAGTGATCTCAAGATTATCGAGTCAGAAACATGGTCATTTTTGCAAGAAGCCGCTGAGAGATCAGCCGATGCATTTCGTTATATAACCTTCGCAACTGTCGATGAGGTAAATCAACCACAAGTGCGAATACTGGTGCTGCGTGGCGTTGATACTTTACAAAGGGTGCTTGAATTTTACACGGACACTCGTAGCCCTAAATGGCATGAGTTGACAGAGAACCCGAGTGTTGCCGCTTTAGGTTATGATCCGAACCGGAGAATACAATTAAGACTTGATGGGAAGGTTGACCTTTTAGGGCCCGGCACCCCCTTAAATATTGAAGCGTGGCGACAGCTATCAGTCTGGGGACGGAACACTTATTCTGGTGGAAAGCCGGGCGAGCTAATGGAAGAGGCAAGAAGCTGGAGTATGGAAGGTGGATCACCAAGCTTGGAACATGTGAAAAAGGATGAGCGGAATTTTGGAGTTATCCGCTTTCACGTACGACGACTCGATTGGCTCATTTTAATGCAGCCAACTAATAGGAGAGCTATATTTTTCTATGATGTGGTGGATCGTCCTTTTGGCATGTCTTGGGTGAACCCATAACTTTGTCATATCGATCTGAGTAAATCGGGTTTGTATTTAGATCCCTAAAACTTAATGTAACGAAAGTGCCGTAACCGCTACTTTTTTGGTTTTCCTATGCACTTGGGTTATTTTACGATTAGGGTGTGAGCGATTTAGGAGACAGAAACTGTGCTTAAACATTGGCCGCTGATAAAATATTTAATTCAGAAAAATCTAAATCTAGCAATAATTCAAAGTTAACGGAAAAGTGTTTTATCGCAACAGTAACCATCGTACCCTCTTACTCTAAACATCAGCACATATGGATTTTGGATCAATCACGAGGGGACACTTTTGTATATATTACAAACAGTCACAGAGGGGTCATGTAATGCCTTAAAAGACAAAAAAAGCAGGATTAGGTCCCCGGTTTATCACCAAATATCCAAGCATGAGCGCGCGGTGAAAAGTTATAACCTCGGGTCACAGTATCAATGCAGATCTGTTCTTGATTTTGTGACAATTGTTCGGTCGTCGCGCCGACAGGCATAATCCATACGGGAAACTCCACGCCAGCGTCACGAAAAGCTTGAGTGGCGATCTCTACTTCGTCCCAGCATTTTGCCGATCCGTCGACAACATACTTAAGTTGTCCACATTTCGAAATCTCTGCGTACGCAGCAACCACATCAGGCTGTATGGCATTGATCCAGTTTTCTCCAGATATTGAGAGTTTTGGGCTTACTGACCATAGCAATTCTCGAACGTCAGAGATAGATTCTGCCGCAGCTAGCCGCGGCATTTGGGTGCCGTTTGTTTCAATGGTTACGTAACTGGGAAGATTACCATTTTTTTCTAAAAGATACAGAATTTCTACAAAGGCTGATTGAGATAGCATTGGTTCGCCGCCTGTAATTACCAAATGATATGTCTCGGTGAAGGCGGGGCATAATTTCTCTATCTCACACATTAGCTCTCCGGCGCTGGCGCGTTTTAACATGTGATTATAATCTTTATGCCATGAGTATTCCGTGTCGCACTTGAACCCTTCGCACGTAAAGTTACATCCCCAAAAACGTAAAAATACACTGGGAACACCGGTGTACTTACCCTCGCCTTGAATAGAGAGAAAACACTCGGAATATTTATATTTCTTCATTAGACGTGATCAAGCTGGTAATACCTGCGCGATATATACAAAGTCTGGACCATGTCCTATTTCTCAAGCCGATAAACACAAGATTGACCAATGGTCTTGCGCATCAGTTTTACACTGATTAGCTTGACTAATTGGTCGGCAGGTATGCCCACTGTGAGCCATTCTGAAACATGTGAGGCTATCCAAACACAGATGTTTTCCATGGTTGGCGTTTCTAATCCTGGAATATCATTGAGAATCTTGTGATCAAGCTGTTGTCCGATCTTAATTAATACGGACTTAAATTCTGCAAAATCAACAACCCAGTCAGCGTGATCAACTGGCAGACCCGAGACAGTTACTGCGCAAACAAACGAATGGCCGTGCACAGCGCTATACTCATCTCGCCTACCATTACCGGTTAAGAAGTGTGCGCAGTCGAATGTAAATTCTTGTGTAATCTCGAATGACATAAGTATTCTATCACAAGTTAAGCAATGGTTTGTTTATCCGTAACGTTACCTTCGTATGTCAAGTAATCTCCAAACAGTTAAAAAATAGTTGTTAACAATTCTATTCCGCAACATAACGATATTTACCTTGAGACATGGTGTGTTTAAATCAGCTTTAAAAAAACGTCGATTACATCTTCAGGATACTGCGTGATTAAGTGCGATGTCGAAAATATCAAAGTTACGAGGACGATTATTTGTCGGCAGCGCTAAAGCTCGTGTGATGATTAGTGGAACACATTGCTCGCTAAGACCGCCGTGCGAGCGAAGCGGCTCGTTTAATTGGCTAAGATCATGACGATCTGGCGAAGTGCCTAGTACTTTGTTTTGCTCAGAAATCACAATAAGATTTCCCATGCGGTCAGTTGGTAATTCAAATTCCTCGCACCCCTCTTTATTGGTATAAACTTTTTCGATCCCTTTGACCGAGGATAATGTCTCCACCACTTGGGCAACCGCTATAGTTTCTGGTAGGTAGATTGTTGCAAAAGAACCGAGCGCTCCATGGTGCACAACATACGGATCGGTAATGGGAAGTATTACGCGGGTTGACTCGTCACCATAGGCATCGTCTAAAATTTTCTGCAGATAAATTACGTCTGGCTCCCCAGCGGAAGTAAATTTTGCGCTCATTCCATGATCTGCTGTCATTGCAAGGACTGCGCCCTCAGCGTCAAGTTGCCTCCAGTAGCTATCCATCATGGAGTAAAATGCATTTGCCACAGGTGTTCCGGGCGCATGCTTGTGCTGGATGTAATCAGTTGTCGACAGATACATCAGGTGAGGTTTAAAAGATTTCATTAATTTGACACTAGCACTAAATACAAATTCCGATAATTCCGCCGAATAGATACTTGGCAAATCACATCCAACCATTTTCTGCGCGTTATCAATGCCATTTTTAGCTAGTGTTGTCTCGTTTGCTTTTTCAGAAGAAAAACAGATAGCGCGGCCAGTTGAAAAATTTAATCCGTGCCCAAGTAACCGGCGCAGTTTATCTTTTGCTGTAACCACAGCGATCTTTGCACCAGAGTCATGGAAAGCCTTAAAGATTGAATCGGACCGCAAAAATTCCGGGTCATTCATCATAACTTCTTCACCGGTTTCGGGGTTCAAAAAGAAATTGCCGGAAATACCGTGCACTGCGGGTGGCACCCCAGTGACGATGGAGAGATTATTTGGATTGGTGAAGCTGGGAATGACGCAATCGGCAAGGAGATTAGTTCCATTTTTCAGAGCTTTCGCTAAAAATGGCATGTGGCCGCCCGTGATGGCCTGCTCAATATAATCAGGTTCTGAACCGTCGATGCAAGTGACGACAAGTGGTTGGGCCGGCCAAGCGTAATTTCGCCCATTAACGCTGATTAAGTTCCTCATCCTTTTTTTCTCCCATTAGAGATAATGCGCATAAATTTATAGTGTATTGGTACACGATAATCTGGTTGTTCAGTTATTTTTGCAAAGGTGAAAAATTATATCACAACATTAGAACATTATCTTATAGGATACCCAGTGGGAAGAAAACTTCGGAGTGCGTATTTTTCAACGCAGGGTCCGGCTTTTATAAGACCATCCGGCTCGCTCACGAATATTACAAAACCGTACTTTAATCGATTCGTCTCCAAGTTCGTTGGATACTTCTAAAAACAGCGGTGCTTCTCGGGTGCAGGCCACCAACAGTCGGTCCGAATTTTTATCGGCTGCTTCAAAAATTTCAATTTCCGTCCAGCAGAGCTGGCTGACACCGTACTCCTTGCCTCCGCCTGCTTTGGCAGGCGCCTTCCCGTCAAAAGCCATGGTGCCCCCGCAATCGCAGAAGAGGATGTCAGTATTATCTATTTTTATTATTGTATTGACCGGTTGTTCTAATCTACCCCTTGTCTTCCCTCATATGCTCGGGAGAGTCGCGCCACACCGGCAGGAAGTTACAAAACAAAACAGAGAGGGTGGTTATTCTTTGCATGAGGTCAACACCTGAATCCCCTTCTCGATAAATCATGACCTCATAGCTGGGGCGCCAAAACGCAGACCGCAGGCTGCCAAGTGATATTTAATCGCAACTAAGGACGTCTGCGCGTTTACCACGCGAGTATACTTTACCCTATAATAGTGTGGCGTGATTGACGATTTTTAGATTAATCTTATTGATGTACTTGATTTAGCTTGGGCGGTTAAAGTCAGATGGGTAAGGGGGGTATTGCCTCTCATTAAGTCAATGGAGCACAGACTATATGTGCACAGTTTTTCAAAGGAGCATATCATGCCGGCTTATATCATAGTGCAAGTTGAGGTCTCTGATCCCGAGATGTATCAAGATTATACTACTCGGGTACCGTCGACTCTCACGCCGTTCGGCGGAGAATTTCTTGTGCGCGGCGGTAAGCTGGACGTTTTGGAGGGGGAATGGCTGTGGCCACGCTGTGTCATACTCAAATTCCCGGACGTCGCTAGCGCAAAGGGGTGGCACGCAAGTGAGGCATATCAGGGGCCGAAAGCCATGCGAAAGGCAGCTTCAACGGGGAACATGATCATCGTCGAAGGGGTTGCGCCTTTATAAGGCTCACCCTGCGACCGGCACCAACATATTAAAGATAATAAATCTCATTGATTATAATAATTTGCTATTTGGAGTTACTATAGAACATTTTTTGTCTTTGTTTAGTGAGCCGATACCTTTTGTTCGGTAGTGGAAATCAGCATATCAAACCGCAATAAGATTTTCATATTGCATTATTCCTCTACTTGCGTTGCTGCGTTTGGAAAGAAAGCTGGTTTGCCCTCCACGCGATACTCAGCAATTGCCTTTTGGCCTGCCTTTGACACCAGCCAATCGGCAAAAAATTGCCCATCTTTGATTTTTACATGCGGGTGTTTAATTGGGTTAACAATTATTACTCCGTAAGGATTCCGCAGGCGCTCGTCACCCTCTATCAGAACCATTAATTCGCCTTTATTAGCAAACTTGAGCCAGGTCCCTCTGTCAGTAAGGGCATATGCCCTCATAGCTGAGGCGATGTTGAGTGTTGCACCCATACTAGATCCTGTCTCGCGATACCAGCTGCCAGATAAACTGTTTAGTTTAAAACCTGCAGCCTGCCAGAGTGATCTCTCTCTTTTATGAGTGCCGCTATTGTCTCCCCGTGACGCGAATGGCGCGTTAGAGTTGGCAATCATCTTAAATCCCGCAACGACGTCGCTGCCGCTACCAGTATTTGCCGGATCGGATTTAGGCCCGACTAAAACGAAATCGTTATACATGACATCTAAGCGCTCAACCCCATACCCATCTGCAACGAATTTTTCTTCAGATGGTTTATGGTGAACAAGTAATACATCAGTATCTCCGTTACGTGCGAGCTTGATCGCTTGACCAGTTCCGACTGCGACAACTCTTACTTGAATTCCGCTTAACTTGGTGAACTGGGGCAGAATGTGATCGTAAAGGCCAGAGTTTTGGGTTGAGGTTGTTGATGCAAGGGTAATGAAACGCTCCCCAGCCTCCAACTTAGCTGGCGTCGCGAGGCAAAGCAGGATACAAAGGGTCACTACAAATATGGAGTTTGGCGTCATTAGCAATGATTGAAAAGCAGCATTTAAATCAATTTCTTTTTCTGTATTAGTAATTAAAGAAGTTACATTTCTAAAATAGAATTAGTCAATTACTCTGCTTGAGTTTATTCTTGCGATTGTCCTTTCCAAGGTTCCACCACAAAAGTTCACCGCGGACGAAAGCTTGCGCCAAATCGTTTCTTGGCTGGGTAAAAAACTCCGGAGAGGGTGTCCTCTCGAGCATCCTCCCACGGTGTAAAAAAATCACCTCGTCAGACAAACGCCTCGCTTGTCCAAGATCATGCGTCGTGAGGATTATGTGGGCTCCCTCGGCGTGAATTGCATCGATAATTTCCTCAACAGCGTGGGTTGCAGCTGGGTCAAGGCTGGCCGTTGGTTCGTCCAGAAATAGAATTTGAGGCTTTAACGCCCAAGCCCGCGCCAGAGCTAATTTTTGCTGTTCACCAAAACTCAGTGTACGTGCAGGCTGGCTTTTCAGACGATGCAGCCCAGCCCGACCGAGTACTTGGTCAATGCGGTGTATGCGTTCTGATCGCTCGATCCTCCGAAGTTTTAAAGCGTAGTCAATATTTGCTGCGACAGAGCGACGAAGCATTACCGGACGCTGAAATACCATAGCCTGCGCATCTGATGGGTTTAAGTCCTCTGTGGTAGCCCAAGAAATTACCCCTGAGGTGGGTTTCAGCAACCCATGGCAAAGACGAAGAAAAAGGCTTTTCCCTGCCCCATTTGGTCCAATAATGGCTGTCCTTGGCCCGGCTGGAAATGAGAGAGACATATCTTTAATCAAGCGTACGCCGCGGACTTCAAAAGATACGTTATCGAGTTGTAAAGGTAAGATTGAGGTTGACACCATGTTATTTCGCCTTTTAGCTTTGACGCCTTCGTGCAGTTTCGTTGATTAAGAAAGCCGCGCCATTGACGCTAACTGACAGTGTTAAAAGGACGATTCCGAGGCCTAAGGCCAAAGCCAAATCGCCTTTTGAAACCTCGAGCGCGATGGCAGTGGTCATAACTCTAGTTACGTGATCGATATTGCCGCCAACTATCATCACTGCCCCTACTTCGGCTGAAGCGCGGCCAAATCCTGCCAGAATTGCAGTAGTCAAGGAGAACCTTCCATCCCATAACAAAGCCGTAATAGCTCGGCCCGGCCCTGCGCCAAGAGACCGAAGTTGGTCCTCGTATTCAATCCACAAGTCCTCAATAAGTTGACGTGTCAATGCGGCAATAATAGGAGTAACCAGAATTACTTGGGCAATAATCATTGCTGTAGGTGTAAACAATAGCCCCAGCGTTCCTAAAGTTCCCGAGCGCGACAGTAATAAATATGTTATTAATCCAACGACAACCGGTGGTAAACCCATAAAGGCATTGAAAAAAACGACTATGGCCATTCGACCAGGAAATCTGAAAAGTGCTATTGCAGCTCCTAGAGGCAGCCCAATAAAAGCAGCAATTATCACCGCCAAGACGCTTATTTGCAGTGATAAACTTACAATTTCTATCAGCTGGTGATCTAACCCCAGAACTAATTGGAACGCCACAGCTACTGCTTTGCTAAACTCGTTCACGGCCAACTCCTTTTAGTGCGCAAGTTATTCTCGTTGCCGGAAAAGTATAGCTCAGCATACGCAGTCATCTGCTAGTGACAAGTGTTAGTAATAAGCGCAATTGGATTGATCTCAGTGTAGGTTTCGCGCAAATAAGATCTTCATCCCATGATCAAGGCTATTAATTTTACTTTCAGAGAGCACGTGATTGCAGCCAAATTCGTATACTAATTTAGGGATTAAATTAATATAGCAGTATAAAATTAGTGTAAGTATTGTGGTCTACTGACGAAAATTCGATGCAGACTGAATGAGAAGGGACAGGTGGAGTTTGTTAAAAATATCTGGATGGGCATTTGCTTTTTTGACATTACCGACGCTTAGGTGAAGTGGGCTGGAGTAAATTTGTTGAATAAGAAACACCGTAATTGCATTTTTAAAGATGCGCAAAAAGTTAACTTGTAAACGATTTGAGGTTCTCACATGGGTACAAAAGGTAATCACAAAGAGTTATGGGTTGCACCTGATCCCTCAGACCCGAGCTTGACGGAGAGGGTGTTTGGCGTCGACCAAGACGGAGTGCCAATTGAGACCCTTGTAACCGTAGAGCGGCCTTTGACACTTTTTCTCAACGGACGAGAAATAGTAACTATGATGACCATATCTGATTATCCCGAATATCTAGCACTAGGGTATCTAATTAATCAAAACATGCTGTTGGATGATGATGAGGTAATTGGCATAGACTACGACGAAGAAATTGAGGCAATTGTTGTTCGGACTGCTACCGAAACTGATTTTGAGGAGAAGCTCACAAAAAAGACCCTGACGTCTGGTTGCGCACAAGGCACTGTTTTTGGAGATGTCATGGAAAAATTTGAGGTTACATCGCTATCAAAAGATACACAGATGAAAACCTCATCGCTGTATGGGTTGATTAAAAAAATAAATACGTTGCCGAGCCTGTATATAGAGGCTGGTGCGATTCACGGTTGTGCTCTGTGTCAGCATGACAATGTTCTTATTTATATGGAGGATGTTGGCCGACATAATGCGGTTGATAAAATAGCAGGATACATGTTTCGCCACGAAATATCTGGTGCGGATAAGATTTTTTATACAACAGGTCGGTTAACCAGTGAAATGGTAATCAAAACCGTTCAGATGGGTATTCCAATTCTCGTTTCACGGTCAGGATTTACAGCGTGGGGGGTTGAATTAGCGAGACGTGTGGGGCTTACTTTGGTTGGTCGGGCACGCGGTAAACGTTTTGTTGCACTATCCGGTAAGAGCCGAATTTTATTTGATGACGGGTCGAATGCGACTGACGATGGGTCGATACACCCAGGGCGGAGAGGTGCTAGTGGATGAGTGGCGCAATTAAAGATGTAACGGGAGTTTTGCTTGCGGGAGGACTTGCCCGGCGTATGGGTGGCGGTGATAAATGTATGCGTAAACTGGCAGGACGGCCATTGCTTGAGCATTTGATTGATGCAGTTCAACCGCAAGTCTCAGAATTAATTTTAAATGCGAATGGTGAGGCTGAGAGATTCGGTAAATTCGGGTTACGAGTTGTGCCTGATATAATTGACGGTTACGCGGGGCCCTTGGCGGGTATCTTGACAGGCCTTCAGTGGACCAAGAATCATGTCCCGGATGCAAAGTGGATGGCTTCCTTTGCGACCGATGCACCATTTGTTCCAGATAATTTAGTATCGCAGATGCTGGAGTCGGTTGAGGCTAATAAAGCGGAACTCGCGTGCGCGACGTCGGGCGGACGCGCTCATCCGGTATTTGGACTCTGGTCTATCGCATTACTTGATCAATTGCATTCCGCAATGATTAATGAGGATATTCGCAAAATTGATAGTTGGACCTCGCGCTACAAGTTATCCGAAGTTTCGTTTGAGGTTGAAAAGGGAATAGACCCATTTTTCAATGTTAATAAGCCAGAAAATCTTGAAGAAGCTGAACATTTTTTATCTGTTAAGGATCGGTTAATTGGATAGAGCGAAAAGATTATCTGTGGGCATCGTCGTCGAGCGCCATGGATGGAAAATCGGTGGGTGGATTATTCGTATCTTCCTGCCGCCGGTATTCCCGGTGCTCCGCTTTTGGTAACTCAGGGCGAATAGAATCTCTTATGCAAAGTTGAGGGCTGATCACATTTTCTCATCAGAACCCTTTTTATCGAATTCTTTCGCGGTGAGTCAGAATGTTACAAAGCTAACCTAAGCGCCGCTCCGCCAACGATCTATATAGTGTTAGGTCGTGGCGAGGATGCTGACGAGCCAAAGCTCCTGCTATTTTTGGTGACAATTTGCCCGTATGAAGCGGAGAGCTATACAGAGAGCGGCGAAGAGATTGTGGAGGGCATGATTATGCTGACTGAAAATCGAGTCATGGGTTCAGGGCTTGATCGATAAGCATCACGTTGACCAACCATGTAAAAAACGGCAAGGATTGAGGGCTTATGATCCTAAAAAAGGTGGTTTCTTGAGGCGATCACATGTCAAGGAACTCGGTGGTTACTATGATTAGTGGCGGGTTTGTAAGGCCGGAGAGTCGGCTCAAAAAATGGTCGCGTTTGAAACGTGATGTTGGTGAAGGCGAGATCGATGGGGAGTTACAATCTACAAAACACTCCTCGTCGACAGACGAATAGGGTATCTGCTCCTGATCCTAGCGCATTGCCCAGTGGTATTTTGGCTCGTCGCGGAGCCGTTATCCCGCGTATGCTCCCTTTGACTGATCGGCCTGACCCCCAAGAATATGACGAAGAGCTAATAAAGGAGATTGACAACAATAAACTAGAACTTGATGAAGATGTAGAGGGGACCCTGGCCTAGGAACAGCGTTAGGCAAATAAAGATCTTCCTCCGCTTCAGGCACTGAATAAAGATTCTGATTTCACAGCTTTTTTAGCTGATAGTGTGCCGACTTTTATTCGTCGTTGTATGCCGTGGTGAGGAAAAAAATCGCATGACTAATTATGAACCAAGGGTCTATTCAAGGAAACCGGATCAGAATCTATTTTTTTATTTGTAATGATTGGTGGAGGATCGCTCTCGCTATCTGGTCTAGGGCTGTTCTTCCCGGATGACCTCACTCCTTTTGCAGGCACATTTAAAATCCTTAATTCTTTTAGAGTTGCATTTTCGACCGGTCTTTCGTCACTTTGAAAAACCCAATATGCCTTAATGTGGCATGGCATTGCAGGGTTAGTTATGATCGTAATTATTATCGGTCATGTTTATATCGGATTCCTCGGTATGGAGGCGCGTTTGACGCAATCGGTACTGGTCAAGTTGATATCAACTGGACAAAGGAACATAATAATCTATGGGTTAAAGAGGATGGGTCCGCGGGTCACCAGAGCGCATCCCCAAAAACTGCGGAATAAAGCAGGGTTTTATCGAAGAAAGATGGAGGGCATTTTAAGTTGGCACCATGGCCGCAGGAGTAGTTACACTTGCTGCTGGTGTCGTTTTAGAAAACACAAATATAGCTGAGGGTGAACGATTCCCTACCTCATTAATACGAGAATAGTTAATTAAACGTCTCGAGCTGAGGGAGGCTGAAGGCTTTTAGACAATAAGGTAAGATCTCTACCTTTATCGCTAGCCCTTTTTTGACCTTTTGAATGTTATCACTCGGCCGCTTGTGCTGGTTTTTCAATTCTCTCCACTTTTACGGCACAGAATTTAAATTCTGGAATTTTACCAACCGGGTCTAATTGGGGATTTGTTAAAACGTTGGCAGCCGCCTCCACAAAGCAGAACGGAATAAAAACCATCCCATCCGGCACGTCCCGATCTGCACGCATATGTGTTTCTATCGCTCCACGTCTTGTTGACACTCGCACCATATCCCCGGGGGCTATACCCATATTTTCCATTTGCCTTGGATGCATGGATGCTATGGATTCGGGTTCTAGCTGAGCGAGAGCACTTGCCCGGCGTGTCATAGCCCCTGTATGCCAATGTTCAAGTAATCGACCGGTGGTTAAAACCATAGGGAAATCGTCATCTGGCAATTCATCTGGCGGAACAATATCTGTTGGTACCAATTTGGCACGACCTGATTCTGTTGGATACCCCTCTGAAAAAATAATGGCGTGCCCCGGATGGTTCTCGGCTGGACAGGGATAAGTAACATGATCTTCACGTTCAAGTCTCTCCCAGCTAATATTATCTAATGAACGCATAGTTAACTTCATCTCATTGAAAATATCTTTTGGGTGGGTGTAGGTCCAATCGAGCCCGAGACGATTAGCGATCTCTTGAATAATCCACCAATCCTGCTGGGCCTTCCCAGGGGGACTAATGGCTGGCCGCCCCAATTGCACTTGTCTATTTGTGTTTGTGAAAGTACCCCACTTTTCAGGAAATGCCGTTGCGGGTAAAATGACATCTGCGTGGAATGCGGTCTCCGTCATAAATATGTCTTGGACAACTAGATGCTCTAACTTTGCAAGGCCGTCGCGCGCATGTTGGACGTTAGGATCGGACATTGCTGGATTTTCACCCATGATGTAGATCCCTTTAATCTCTCCCGCATGGACAGAGTCCATAATTTCAACGACTGTCAGTCCGCGTTTTTTATTCAGTGTCCGACCCCAAGCTTCTTCATATATTGAACGAATGTCATCGGACTCTACTGACTTGTAATCAGGGAAAACCATAGGAATCAGACCCGCATCGGACGCTCCTTGGACATTATTTTGACCTCGCAGTGGGTGGAGTCCGCTCCCCGCACGACCAACTTGTCCGGTAATCATCGCTAGGGCGATTAATGCTCGAACATTGTCAGTGCCATGAACATGCTGAGAAACTCCCATTCCCCAAAATATCAGTGAGCGCTCTGAGGTTGCGTAAATGCGAGCTACGGCGCGAATGGTCTCCGCGTTGATCCCGCAAACCGCCGACATTATTTCAGGGGCGAATTTTTTCGAGTTCTCTCTGATCTCTTCAAATCCATCAGTCATCGCCTGAACGTATTGAACATCAATAAGATTCTCGTCGATGATCGTGTGAATCATCGCTCCTATAAGAGCCACATCAGTACCCGGCTTAAATTGCAACATATGTTCTGCGTGACGGGTGAGGCCATGTTTGCGCGGATCACAAACGATCAATTTTGCCCCACGTTTTGCTGCTTGTTTGATGTAAGTTGCCGCAACTGGATGATTTTCTGTGGGGCGACACCCAATTGTAATAATACAATCCGCTTCCCGCGCAGCTGTGAAGGGAGCTGTCACCGCTCCCGAATTTATGCCTTCCATTAGAGCTGCAACGGAGGATGCATGACAGAGCCGAGTGCAATGATCGACGTTATTTGTTCCAAAACCCTGACGGACCAGTTTCTGCACCAAAAAGGCTTCTTCATTGGACCCCTTAGCAGATCCAAAACCAGCCAACGCAGACCCACCGTCTCTCTCACGGATGAGTCGGATACCGTTCGCGGCATAATCTAGGGCTTCGTCCCACGTTGCCTCACGAAAATGCGTAAATGGGTCTGCGGGATCAATCCATGCATGGCCATCTTTTGGAGCGTCGTTCCTGCGTATCAGTGGTTTGGTAAGTCGTTGGGGATGACGAGCATAATCAAAACCGAACCGACCTTTTACGCAAAGTCGATTTTCATTGGCTGGTCCCTCACGACCCTCGACTTTTACGATGGCGTCGTCTTTAACGTGGAAGGTAACCTGACATCCAACACCGCAATAGGGGCATAGGCTATCCACTTGTTTGTCGGCTGCTCCTGCAAACATTTGTTTTTCATTGACTTGATTAGCGGGCATTAGGGCCCCGGTTGGGCAAGCCTGGACGCACTCGCCGCACGCGACGCACGTGCTGTCACCCATGGGATCATTCATATCAAAGACTATTTGTGATTGTGCGCCCCGGTGCGCCATACCGATAACGTCATTAACCTGAACTTCTCGACAAGCCCTGACGCACAAATTGCAATGGATACAGGCATCAAGATTAACTGCCATCGCAGGGTGACTAGAGTCTGTTTCTGGAGATGATATGCGCGATGGTAACCTACTACCTTTTAAATTGATGGTGTCTGCCCATTTCCACAGCAGAGAATTAGGATCATGGGCGTCGGATTTTACTGGCTGATCAGCCAGTAAAAGTTCTAACACCATTTTCCGTGCTCTGACAGAGCGCTCAGAGTTAGTTGTGACTTTCATGTGGGGTGTTGGTTCGCGGCGGCAAGAGGGCGCTAGAACTCTCTCACCCTCAATCTCGACCATGCATGCTCGGCAATTTGCATCAGGTCGGTAACCGGGTTTGGGCCGATGGCAAAGGTGAGGAATACTGATACGTTCGCGCTGCGCGATGTCCCAAATTGTTTCGCCGGGTGCGGCACTAACCTCGCACCCATCTAGGCTGAATGTGAACGACTCACTCATTTGACGTCCTCCTCGAAGAAGCGAAGCGCGCTCAAAACCGGGTTGGGGGCGGCTTGCCCGAGACCACAAATTGAAGCGTCTTGCATTGTATCACAGAGTTCTTGGATTAAGTCTATATCCCATCGTGGTTGACTGATTAATTTCATCATTTTTTCGCAACCCACACGGCATGGTGTGCACTGTCCACAACTTTCATATTCAAAAAAATTTATCAAATTACGACAAATATCTCGAATATTATCTTGGTTGGAAAAGACCACCACGGCGGAAGACCCAATAAAACATCCGTACTCATCCAGGGCACCAAAGTCTAGCGGTAAATCACCTTTTTCAGCGGGTAATAGTCCGCCCGAGGCACCACCCGGCAGATAGGCATTAAAGGTGTGCCCGTCTTCCATTCCTCCGCAATATTCATTAATCAATTGCCGGGCCGTGGTCCCTGCAGGTGCGAGCTTCACGCCTGGTTCCTTAATTCGACCTGAGACGGAATAGAAGTGCGGTCGCCCTTTGTCGTGGTACCAATCTGGACCATTTTCTAGAATTGCCGATATCCAATACATTGTCTCCACGTTATTAATCAAAGTGGGCAGGCCAAACAGTCCAGCTTGAGCAGGGAACGGTGGCCGATTGCGGGGGATCCCGCGTTTGCCCTCGATACTCTCAAGCATAGCGGATTCTTCGCCGCAGATGTAAGCACCGGCACCTCGACGGAGATGCAATTTGATACCGCCTGTCATATTTTTATCTTCGAGCTGCGCTATCTCACTAAGAAGAATGGTACGCACTTGCGGATATTCGTCGCGAAGATAAATGTAGGCCGTATCAGCCTCAACCGCCCATGCAGCGATCAGAATCCCCTCAAGCACGCGATGCGGAGCTGTTTCAAAACAATAACGATCTTTGAAAGTACCGGGTTCGCCCTCATCAGCGTTAATCGCTACGATGCGGGGCTTTGGAGTATTTTCCAAAAAACTCCATTTACGCGCAGTAGGAAATCCTGCTCCGCCTAAGCCGCGTAGTCCAGAACTATCGATCATAGAGATTACATCTTCGCGCGAACGCTCACCATTTTTGCAAGCCTTCCATGTCGTATATCCCCCATTGTCGATATAAGCTAAGTAACCCTGATACTCTGGACGGTCTGGTTGGTCATTTCGAGCTTCAATGGCAGCGATTGTTTTGGCATTATCAGCGTGATAAAGTTGCCGTTGTCCAACGACGGCAATGGGTGCGCGATCACATGCGCCAACGCAAGGTGCGTGGATGACTCGCACCACACCCTCTTCTGTGTTATATTTTTTTGTGAGGTCCTCAAGTAGATTGTGTGCCCCGCGCATTTCGCATGAGATACCATCGCAGACGCGGACTGTCAGGTTAGCAGCTTTGCTGTGTGCGTCTCTTGTGACGTTAAAGTGGTGGTAGAATGTCGCAACTTCATAGACTTCTGTCATTGCCAGTCGCATCTCTTCAGCCAATGCGGCCATATGTTCCGCAGAGACCTGTTTGTAATGATCCTGGATTAAGTGCAGGTATTCTATTAGCATGTCGCGTTGCCGTGGGGCGTCTCCAAGTAACACCCGAATTTCCTCAAGCGCGCTATCTTTAGTCTGGCGGCCTTTCGGCAAGTACGGCGAGCGATTTCCGCGTCGAGCTCCTTTGGAAACTGACTTTGATTCTACAACCGTGGACATTTAAATCTTTAATCCTCTATCATACACGCTGGATTGCACATAGTAGGTTTACTATATAGCACGATAGCTGGGGACACCAAGACCTGATCTTTTAGAGATCACGTGTTTTTGCTTGAAGTTTGCGTAAAATAGTTTTTTACCCCGAGCACTTGTTCGTTTGATATTAAAATGGGACATTACCTTGCGGAAAGTCCACGCTCTATTTACCGTTTTTTCGTCGGTGGAAGGGCAAATCAATTCAAAAGTGTGGGGTTGTGGGAAAATTGGTCAATTTGAAAGCTTAGCAAAGTCAATAGGGAGACAAGCTGTGGATCTTGATATGCGAGTGACGCAATTGCTCTGCTCTCGATTGTGCCACGACATTGTTGGTTCTGCGAGCGCGTTCAATACTGGAGTTGAATTCATCGAAGAAGCTCCAAGCACTGAGGTAATAGACCTCCTGAAAAGTAGCGCTGATCGCTTGACTAGGCGTTTAGACTTTTTCAGAGTTGCACTAGGATTCGGTGGCGGGCGTCATGGAGTTTTAACTCTTTTAGAGGCATCGAAACTGGCGCAAGGTTGGTTTTTGGATGCTAAGCCAAATTTACACTGGACTCCAGAAACGACGGCGGCGGGGGATAATGGCGTGCTGCAGGTTTCGGGTATAAAAATGCTCATGTTGATGACCTTACTGGGAGAGGAATGCCTCGCTCGGGGCGGTGTTGTGGAAGTCCACGTTTTATCGCTAGAGGAGGGTCTTGGCGTTGCAGTAAGTGCCAATGGACCTAGTGCAAAATTGCCAGATGATTTGGCCGCGGGGCTTAATCCCAATTGCCCAGCCGAAACAGTTACGGCGCGCAACGTGCACGCTTATTGGGCCCAGAAAATAGCGCATGCTCAACAAGCCTTTCTAGAAGCTGAGGCTTTGAATGAGGAAGTGAGATTTGCCGTTTTAATACCCTAAAAACGTGACGTAAATTTGCGTAGTTTCAGCGCCTCTTGGTAAACCCAAAATATAGAGTATGAAAAATATCCCTTTTCTCCCCAGCGGATAAAATAGCATTGTTACACAATTATACTAATCGCGCTTAGCTGATTTTTGGTCTCCCCTCGGGGTCACGCAGGACATACCCACGGCCCCATACGGTTTCAATGTAATTTTCGCTACCGGTTGCGGTCGATAATTTTTTACGTAGTTTACAAATGAATACGTCTATAATCTTCAATTCAGGCTCATCCATGCCGCCGTAAAGATGATTGAGGAACATTTCTTTTGTGAGGGTTGTGCCTTTCCGGAGCGAGAGTAATTCTAGAATGCCATATTCCTTACCTGTCAAATGTACGGAATTACCATCGACTTCAACGGCTTGTGCATCAAGATTGACAGTCATTCTACCAGTTTCAATCACAGACTCTGAATGACCTTGTGATCGCCGCACAATAGCCTGAATACGCGCAATTAGCTCTGATTTGTTGAAAGGCTTAGTCAGATAGTCATCGGCGCCTGTTCCTAAACCTTTCACTTTATTTTCGGCGTCCGTCAAACCAGATAAAATCAACACAGGTGTTGAAATTTTAGATGCACGAAGACCACGAAGCACGTCCATCCCCTCCATATCGGGTAACATTAAATCGAGAACGATAATGTCGTAGTCGTAAAGTTTTCCTATCTCTAAGCCATCTTCGCCCAGATCGGTCGCGTCCACAATCATGCCGTTTTGTTCTAAAATCATCTTGATGCTTTGTTGTGTAGTCGGATCATCCTCGACCAAAAGAACGCGCATCTATGCCTCCAAAACGAAAGTAATAAAATCTTAATAAGCATATGATGCGATTTTAAACGGTGCAAGTGAAGCATTTTTATATGCTTTAACTTATTGAATTTATTGTTTTTATAAAAATTCGGTTAAGCGAAATCAAAAGATTCAAGTAAAATTTTGCGAATCTATTTTACCTTGACTTTATGCGGTTGTCATGGAGTTGTTTGGCCACATCAAAGCGGCCACCGCATAACAATAAGGCATTCAAGTGTTTGCCAACCGTTAATCCTTCACGGAGAGGCAAAGATGACACGGCTCGATGAGTCTCTTTGGTCAGTTTAACAGCTAGAGGATCAAGGGCAGCCAATGAGGTAGCCTTACTGCGGACGATACTTTCAAGATTTTTAGAGCCGTCGGCGAGATGATTAATCAAGCCCATCTGGTGCAAGTAAGGAGCATCGAAAAGATCTGTTGAAAGAAGAAGTTCAAGAGAAAAACGCGGACCAATTAATCTAGATAAGACAGCAGTGTTGAGAGCAGCAGGAAACCCACCTCGCATCTCCAACGCTCCAAATTTGGAGGATTGTTCTGCAATCACAAAATCACACCCCATCGCCAGTGTGAAGCCGCCTGCAACTGCATAACCCTCCACTGCCGCTAAGGACGGTTTATTCATACCAGATAGGGTGTCGAAAATAGCAGCCCAAGCATCATCGTTCTCGAGGACAGTCTCGAAAGGCGTGTCTGATGATACGTCGCTCAAATCACGGCCTGCAGCAAAATGGCCATTAGAACCTCTCAAAACCAGGCATCGGCAATCCTGATCTTCTGCGGACGAGGCAATTTCCTCTGCTAGGGTATGGGTCATATCCCAATTTATAGCATTTCTTTTTTCCGGCCTGTTTAATCTGAGGGTGGTGATCCCATTTTTGTGGCTGCGGCTGATGGTTGACATGTCAATTCCTTGTTATTTGATGTCGCTTCTTCCTCTATCATATGCTTCGCGATAATACCTTGATGGATTTGTGAGGTGCCCTCAAATAACCTAAGCAACCTCACGTCGCGGTAAAGCCGCTCGACATCATGATTGGCGAGATATCCGGCACCTCCTAAGATTTGCACGGCCCGGTCTGCTACCCTACCTACCATCTCAGTTGCAAAATACTTACAACATGAAATATCGGCTCGTTGTGCTTTGGATGGCGGCCCTGAAATGCCCTCGGCAGTTCTGAGAATCATTGATTTTGCTGCCAGAGTCTCTGCACGACAGTCTGCAAGCATATTTTGTACTGATTGAAACTCAGAAATGGATTGGTCGAACTGACGGCGTTTGACGGCGTAGTTTAGGGCTTCTTCTGTAAGACGCTCGGCTTGACCAACTGATGTGCATGCCACATGCAGGCGAGCAGTGTTAATTCCGGCCATTGCAACCTTGAAGCCGATGCCTTCTCTTCCACCGACTATGCTTGAGGCTGGAACGCGGCAATCTGTGAAATTAATTTCGGCGGTCGGAGCGCCATCTTGGCCCATCTTCATATCGATAGGGGCTATGGTCATGCCGGGTGTATTTTTCTCGACCAAGAAGGCAGTTATGCCTGCGGTCATTTTGTGGGGTCGCCCAGTGCGCGCCATTACGACGAAAAGGTCGGCAATATTAGCGTTGGAAATATAGCGCTTTGCTCCATTGAGCACATACGTATTTCCGTCTAGTTTGGCGCTGGTGGTTACTCCTGCGGCGTCTGACCCCGCAGCCTCTTCAGTCAAAGCAAAGGCACCGGTCATTTCGCCACTGGCCAGACGGCAGAGATAGTCGTTTTTCTGGTCTTTTGTGGCGTGTTGCAGAATGCCCTGACACACCAAGCCAACAGTTGTCGAAAACCGTGCACGGTAGACGCAAGATGCCCGGGTTATCTCAATTTGCAACCGGGCTTGCTGTTCTGTATTCAAACCAAGACCCCCGTATTCTTCAGGGAGCGTCATAGCAAACAGCCCGTGCTTACGGAGCTGGTCCGTTAAATCCTCAGGCACCCCGTCTTTATGAGTTAGCCGATACTCATTTGGCCGCAGTATATTCTCTGTCAGCTCGCGAATACTGACTAGGTACGATTCGAAATCAGTGCGCGCTAATTGGATTAATTTCTTGTCCATTGTCGATCCTGTGTTATCTGCTTGCACCCTGAGTCCGTCCTAATTCGTCGACCATTGCGGAGAGTTTTTGACTGAGGTTTGGAAGATCATCTAGGTTAATTTGAGACGCGAATCCCCCACAGTTGAAGGCCAAAATATTCCCGTTTGATAGCACAAGTGGCATCCTAACCGCGTGGTAGTCGGTCATCCAGTCACCGCCAGAAATAGTGTAGCCGTGGGTCTGAAAATAGGCCAATCCGCTCTTCATACCGGCTTCGACAGTAGTCAGCATTTCAAGCGCAACTTGCCGAATGTTTTCGAGCATTGCCGTCCGGCGACATTTTGGTAGCAGGGCCAGATAGGCCCGGCCAAGTGCGGTCTTGGCGAGATCGCGATCAACGACTATGTCGAGCGGTACAGTGGTCAGACTCCGGTGCTTTGCACGCTCAATCACAATCATGCTCAGACCGTCTCGGACCACCATAGAAACTGCACCTCTTCATGAATCTGCCATTTCTTGCATCATCGGGCGTGCTACTTCCCGGATTGATAATGGGCTTAGTACAGGATACCCAAGAGATAAAATATGCGGGTGAAGTGAATAACGACCTGTCTCCGCGTCAAGATGCAAATATCCAAGCGCCAGCAATGTAAAGGTCAGGCGCGACACAGTTGGCTTGGGAAAGGCAGTCCGATTAGCGATCTCAGCGTTGGAAAGGCCACGATCATTTGCATCAAAAACTTTAAGCACCTCAGGGCCACGCGCCAGTGAGCGCACGCATTGACGACTTTTAGTCGCTTTCCCGGCTGCCACCAAATCCGTATTTTTGCGTCCGCCCATCGCTAATCCAATTGGAGAATTTGCAAACTATTGACAAACTATCTTGGCACCGCGATAGATAAAGTCAATTTTCAAAACACAAATTTGCCTATCAAAGTCAAAAGATTCAGTTTATGTCTGAGCCGATCAAAGCCTTACTCTTTCCAAAATCTGTCGCCGTTATTGGCGCATCGGCCGACTCGAATAAACTCAATGGTCGGCCACTTCATTTTATGCGTCGAGATGGGTTTAGGGGGAGGCTCTACCCCGTCAATCCGAGGTACGAAGAGATTGACGGCATGAAGTGTTACCCTGACATCGCATCTCTTCCTGAGACACCAGATTTGGCCATTGTCGTCGTGTCAGCCGCGCGGTGCCTCGAGATGATAGACGCTTTGGGAAAAAAAGGAACTCAGGTAGCTGTTATTTTTAGCTCTGGTTTTGGTGAAATAGGTCCGGATGGGCGAGCATTGGAGGAGGAACTTCTCACCGTTGCTCGGTCGCATGGCATTCGCATTTGTGGTCCTAATAACCTAGGATTAATTAATAGTTTTGATAGCATGACCGCTACGTTCAGCCAATATGCCGACATTAAACCAAAGCCAGGTCCCGTGGCTTTTGCCTCGCAATCAGGTGCGTTTGGAACCGGTATTGCGGCACTAGCGCGCAGCCGTGGGCTTGGGATCGGCTATTTCGTCAACACTGGCAATCAGATTGACATTACGTTGATGGACGTTCTCAAAATGGCGCTCAATGATGAGCGGATCACAGTTGCTGCCGCGTACCTCGAGGGAGTGCGCGACGCGGATGCTTTAATCCAGTTGGCCGAGCACGCTCAAAAGCTACAGAAACCTCTGGTTGCTGTAAAAGTCGGCCGCAAAGCGGCGGGTGCGCGGGCGGCCGCGTCGCATACGGGTTCGCTGGCCGGGGAAGACGCTGTATTCGACGGGATTGCTTATCAGCACGGTATCCTTCGCGCACGCAATGAAGAGCATATGCTTGACTTGGTTGCTGCATTTGCCAACTGCGATATACCCAACGGTAATGGGATTGCAATTGTTACTCAATCGGGGGGTGCTGGAGCGTTAATGGCAGATCGGGCGGAAGAGTTGGGCTGTTCGGTGCCCTTACCTAGCGACATAACTAGAAAAAAATTATCGGGTGTAATTCCAAATTTCGGGGCGCTCGGGAACCCTGTCGATGTGACGGGGCAGTTTTTGGCGGAACCGAGAATTTTAAAAGACAGTGTGCGTTTTGTATTAGAAGACCCGGCTGTAAATGTGGGGATCGTGTGGTTACAGTTGATGCATGGCCACGGCAACATGCTGGTCGAATTGTTCCGAGAAATTAAAGCTGAAACAGAAAAGCCATTTATTGTATGTTGGTTGGAAGCCCCTGAGCAAGCTCTCTCCGCTTTAGCAGAGATAGGTGTATGTGTTATTCCGGCCACCGAACGCGCCGTCGACGCCGCTGCCGGACTAATTCAATACGGTGAGATTATTAATCGGTTAGGTTCAGTCCAGCGTGAATACGGCGTTCCAATGGGACGTGTGAGCTTGAATTCAGTCACACATGTGCCGGCGATAGACGCGTATGAGCGACTGAAAGCCGCCGGCATTCCTTTGGTCGATTGCGGTTTAGCGACGGATGCTAATGACATTTCCAGAGTTGCCGAGACTATCGGTTTCCCCATCGCTTTGAAGATCGAGTCGCCCGATATTCAACATAAGTTTGATGTTGGGGGTGTTATTCTGGGTTTAGAATGTGCCTCGGATGCAGAGTCGGCAGCTGTTGTTATGCGCGAAAATATCGCTGCTACACTCCCCGACGCTCGTATAAATGGCTTTTTGATTCAATCTATGTCGCCGGTTACCACGGAACTCATAATGGGTTTCCGTCGCGATCCAATTTTTGGTTCAGTGGTCATGGTTGGTTTGGGTGGCGTCTTTATTGAGGTGATGAAAGATGTTGTATTTGCGCGCGCGCCGCTGACCTTGGGCGATGCACTGGCCATGCTGGACCGATTGCACGGCCGTGAGATGCTCATGGGTGTAAGAGGGATGGCACCTGTGGATCGACATGTTGTGGCCGAAACACTGATAGCTCTTGGTCAATTTGCACTGGATAACTCGGATGTTATTGAAGTTGACTTAAATCCGGTTTTTGCAGATACAGATGGGGTCATCGCTGTGGATTGGTTGATGTTAGCAGAGAAAAAATGATGTTTTTGACATCGAAGGCTTGTGGATTAACGAAGCTAGTTTTTCGCGCAATGCCAGCAACCATAAATGTTACGATTGGTGCTCAACAAGTTTTGTAGCAGGGAGGAAACATTGTCGCTTGTATTGCTTGAGAGACCTGACCCCGAAATCGCCGTGATTCGTATGAACCGGCCCGATGCCATGAATGCTCTAAGCACGCCTACCCGCGAAGAATTAGCGGCTAGGTTCGAGGAGGCTATGGCTAATGATGAGGTGCGCGTTATCGTTGTAACCGGTAATGAAGAAGTATTCGTTGCGGGCGCGGACCTGAAGGAATTGTCTACAAAAACGACCGTCGATTGGGCATTTTCAGACGCACGGCGCGTGTGGCGGATCATTGGCGCTTGCCCAAAACCTATTATAGCTGCCGTTAACGGATTTGCTCTTGGTGGAGGTTGTGAATTAGCGCTTCATTGCGATATTATTGTGGCTGGCGAGAAGGCAAAATTGGGTTTGCCTGAAATTAGCGTCGGTGTGATGCCCGGTGGCGGCGGAACGCAACGCTTAACCCGCACAATTGGCAAATACAAAGCGATGAAGATGATGTTGACGGGCGAGTGGGTTACTAGTCAAGAGGCCTGCGACATGGGTATGATCAGTGAGGTGGTTGCGGATGAAAAGGTGTTGGATCGGGCTATGGAGATCGCTCGGAAGATTTCGAAGATGCCACCGCTTAGTGTCAAATTGATCAAAGAAGTCACCTTGGCCGGGATGGATGCATCACTGGAAACGGGATTAATCCTCGAGCGCAAGGCTTTCGAAACCCTATTCTCAACCCTAGATCAGACTGAGGGCGCTATGGCTTTTATTGAAAAGCGCAAACCGTCATTCACAGGAAATTAACATTATGACACGTGACGCTAACCAAGATGGATTAATTGTCGGCGTTGCCGGTGCAGGCGCCATGGGCCGTGGTATTGCCCAAGTGGCTGCTGGGGGTGGCTGTAAGGTAAAGTTATATGATTCTAAGGACGGAGCTCCGGCGGAGGCCAAGGAATTTATCAATAAAATGTTGGGCCGGAACGTTGAGAAGGGTCGTATGGCTCAGGAGGATGCTGAGAGAGCTGTCGCACGAATTGAAGTGGTGGAGGGCATGTCGGGTTTAGCTGACTGTGATTGTGTCGTCGAGGCCGTAGTTGAGAACTTGGAGATCAAGCATGCCGTATTTAAAGAATTAGAGAGCGTTGTCGCCGAGACTGCCATCCTTGCTACGAATACCTCATCACTATCCGTCTCAACGATCGCTTCGGCTTGTGAGAGGCCGGGACGCGTAGCCGGTATGCATTTCTTTAACCCTGTGCCTTTAATGAAATTAGTTGAGATTGTAGATGGAGTTCTCACTGAGGCCGCGGTTGGAGATTTTCTTATGGTGCTAGGGCGGCGCATGGGACGTGAGTCGGTTCGGGTTCGGGATGCCCCGGGGTTTTTGGTTAATCAGGTCGGGCGAGGCTATAATGTTGAGTGTGCGCATATCGTTTCCGACGGAATTGCAGAATTTGTCGATATGGATCGTATCCTCCGCGACGCTTGCGGTTTCCGCATGGGACCGTTTGAATTGTTGGATCTGACGGCTTTGGATGTCACTCATCCGGCGACCCAGTTAATCTATGAGCAGTTTTATCACGAGCCGCGCTATCGTCCGGCCACTATGCTGCAAATGCGGTTGGACGCTGGCCTGTTGGGCAAAAAGGCGGGTAGAGGTTTCTACGACTACTCCGCCGGTAAAATGGATGAGCCTGAAGAAGCGCCGCCGCCGGCCTACGACGGCCGTCCCGTTTGGGTATCCAATGCCATGCCGGCGTTTGGCTCGAGGTTGCGTAGCTTGGTCGCTGATGCTGGGGCTCCGCTTGATCATGGTGACACACCGTCCAATGATACTTTGATCCTAGTCACACCGTTAGGGTTAGATGCCACCACTACAGCTTGTGATGAAGGTCTGGATCCGTCTCGCGTCATTGCGGTCGACTGCCTGTTTGGGTTGGAAACCCGGCGCACGTTGATGAAAACGCCGGTAACGGATCCTGCGTTTAGCGAAGCGGCACACGGGCTGCTCGGCGGTGGTGATATCCGTGCAACTGTGATCGGCGATACGCCCGGTTTTGTCACACAACGCGTCGTTGCCGCGATATGCAATATCGGCTGCTCTGTGGCGCAGCAGCGCACAGCTCACCCGGAAGATATCGACAAGGCGGTGAAGCTGGCTCTAAATTATCCAAAAGGGCCGCTTGAGTTCGGCGATTTTGTTGGCGCTGATAAGATCGTTACCATATTGAATAATATCTATACACTCAGCGGTGACCCGCGTTATCGCCTTGTACCTTGGCTGCGTCGCCGAGCACAACTCGGTGTATCGCTCTTTACCCCTGAAACTTGATCTGAGGAAAGAAAATATGCTCGATGCTTATATCTATGACGGAACCCGCACTCCCTTCGGCCGTAATGCAGGCGCTCTCGCTAGAGTCCGACCCGATGACATGCTAGCAGGAGTTATTAGGACACTAGTTAAACGTTCGCCCTTTGATTCTAAGAACATTGAGGATGTAAACGTGGGGTGTGCTAATCAGGCCGGCGAGGATAGCCGCTGCGTGGCGCGCCATGCTGCGCTATTAGCCGGTCTTCCTATCGAAGTGGCAGGGGCCGTCGTGCAGCGTAACTGCGGATCCGGCATGAGTGCCATGATCAATGCTGCTCACGCTATCACCTGTGGTGAGGGCGATGTGTTCGTCGCTGGCGGTGTGGAGAGTATGAGCAGAGCTCCTTTTGTAATTGGTAAATCGGAATCCGCCTTTTCAAAAAGTTTTAATGTTTTCGAGTCTTCTCTTGGCGCGCGCTTTCCAAACACTCGGATCGAAGATGAATTTGGGGCCGACACAATGCCTGAAACCTCCGATAACTTAGCCCGGGAGTTCCAACTTAGCCGCGCCGACTGCGATGCTTTTGCTGCCGCGTCGCAAGCGAAGTATTCAGCTGCTAAAGCGGATGGTTTCTTCAATAGTGAACTTACGCCGGTCACGTTTTCTGGGGGTCGCAATAAGGCTGAAGTCACCGTCGATTTAGATGAACACCCGCGTCCTGGCACAGATGTGGAGACACTGGGCGGGATGCGGTCGCTTTTCAAAGATGGTGTTACAACGGCGGGAAATGCGTCTGGCATTAATGATGGTGCGGCGGCCCTAATTATTGCATCACAGGCTGCGGGCGACAAAGTGAATGCCAAGCCTATGGCGCGGATCGTCTCAAGCGCTGTTGCCGGGGTGGCCCCGAGGATCATGGGATATGGCCCAGTGCCGGCGTCAAAAAAAGCATTGACGCGCGCAGGTTTAACTATTGATAACATGGATGTTATTGAATTGAACGAAGCCTTTGCGGCTCAGTCTCTCGCCTGCATGAAGGGCTTAGATTTGGCGTTCGATGATAGCCGGGTCAACCCTAATGGCGGTGCGATTGCGGTTGGGCATCCGCTTGGTGCGTCGGGTGCGAGGTTGGCACTGACGGCAACACGCCAACTGCAGCGCACGGGCGGTCGCTATGCGTTGATTACCATGTGCATTGGTGTCGGCCAAGGAATTGCGTCCGTTCTTGAGAGAGTTGAGTAGATCGTGACTGGTGCTACCTTCGATTGGGAGGATCCACTTCGGCTTGATGATCAATTGAGTGAAGAGGAACACATGATCAAAGATATGATCACGCGTTTTGGTGAAGAGCGTCTTATGCCGGTGATCCTAGAATGGAATCGTCAGGAGAAATTCGACAAGGAATTAATGACGGAGTTCGGTGAACTCGGACTGCTCGGCGGTACCATCCATGGTTACGGTTGCCCCGGTCTTAGCCATGTTGCCTATGGACAAGTTTGCCGGGCGCTAGAAGGTGTCGACTCGGCGTTTAGATCGGCTGTCGGTGTCCAGTCGGGCCTGGCAATGGCACCCATTTTCCTTTTTGGTTCGGAAGATCAGAGAGAGAAGTACTTGCCGGTCATGGCCAAAGGCGAAGTCGTCGGGTGCTTTGGTTTAACTGAGCCGGATCATGGGTCTGATCCGTCCGGCATGAAAAGCCGAGCACGCAAAGTTGATGGTGGATGGAAATTGACTGGCAATAAAATTTGGATCACCAATGCGCCAATATCAGATATCTGTATTGTTTGGGCGAAGAATGATAACGGTGAGGTTAACGGCTTTATCGTTGACAGCACAGCGGACCATATTGAGACACCTAAAATTGACGGAAAATTTGGGGTACGTGCCTCGTCTACTGGCGAAATTGTTATGGATGGAGTGTTTGTGCCGGAAGAAAACCGCTTGCCAAAGGCGCATGGTTTAAAGGCGCCATTGTCCTGCCTGTCCCGTGCGCGGTTTGGTATTAGTTGGGGAGCAATGGGTGCAGCCGAATTTTGTTGGAAGTCTACTCGGCAGTATGTGCTGGATCGCAAGCAATTTGGACGCCCCTTAGCGGCGACACAGTTGATCCAGAAAAAACTTGCGGATATACAAACGGAAATTGCCATTGGTTTACAGGGGGCGTTACGTATCAGTCGACTTGCTGACGAGGGCAAGGCAACTTCTGAAATGTTCTCTTTAGTCAAACGCAATAATACGGGAAAGGCGTTGGATATTGCCCGGGTTTGCCGAGATATGCATGGTGGCAACGGGATTTCAGACGAGTACCATATCATCCGACACATGCTGAACATGGAAGTCATTAATACTCTCGAGGGAACCCATGATATTCACGCCATGGTACTTGGGCGTGCGCAGACGGGCATCTCTGCTTTTACTAGCTAGGTAGTTTAGATTTTTGCGATTATGCGTTTTAAAAACCATAATAGTTCGTTAACTACGCTCTTGCATAATACACAAGCCAGCTGGGATAAACGGATGATTTGGATTCAGGAAATATGAGTACCGACGCTCCTAAGTTTGGTGCCAATATATTGAACGAAATTGATCACGTAGCCGATTACAACATGTACGGTAAAGTGGTGAATATTGTTGGTTTGCTAATCCATGTGGGCGGCGTCACCCGCAGTTTATCTATCGGCGATCACTGCATAATCCATGCCCGGAAAGGCCGAAAAGTAGTCTGTGAGGTGGTTGGGTTTTCGGGGGGTAACGCGCTCGTTATGCCATTTGGACCAATTGAAGGTGTTGGGATGGGAAGTCGTGCCGAAGTTAGCGTTGCAGAACCAGCAATTTATCCCTCGGGTGGATGGCTCGGGCGCGTCGTAAATGCTTTTGGAGAACAAATTGATGGAAAAGGACCATTATCTTTGGGGGACAAGGCGTATCCCATAAATCGATCTCCTCCACCAGCGCATATTCGAAAAAGACTCGGCGATAAAATTGACTTGGGCGTGCGCGCTATGAACGCATTCTTGACATTATGCCAGGGGCAACGGATGGGAATATTTGCAGGATCTGGTGTTGGAAAGTCTACATTAATGGCCATGATGGCAAGAAATACTGACGCAGAGATTAATGTTATTGGATTAATTGGTGAGAGGGGACGGGAGGCCCGAGAATTTATTGAGGATCACTTGGGAGAGGAGGGCATGGCGCGAAGTGTTGTTGTAGTTGCTACTTCCGATGAGTCCGCATTAGTTCGGAGACAGGCAGCGTTTCTAACTCTAGCCGTAGCTGAATATTTTCGGGATCGGCCTAAAGAAGTTTTAGTTTTAATGGATTCGGTTACGCGCTTTGCCATGGCGCAGCGAGAAATCTCACTATCTGTAGGTGAACCCCCGACATCGAAGGGATACACGCCGTCGGTTTTTGCTCAGTTACCGCAATTGTTGGAACGGGCAGGCCCCGGAGTTGACGGGCAGGGATCTATTACCGGATTGTTTACAGTATTGGTTGAGGGTGATGACCATAATGAACCGGTTTCGGATGCGGTACGCGGTATTCTAGACGGTCATGTTGTACTAGATAGGGAGATTGCTGAGCGAGGTCGTTACCCTGCAATCAACATTTTACGCAGTATTTCTCGGACAATGCCAGCCTGCAACACGGCTGAGCAAACGGCGTTGGTGGTTCGCGCTCGAAAGCTTCTCTCGACCTATGAAGATATGGCTGAGTTAATTCGGTTGGGTGCGTATCGACGTGGCTCTGACCCGGCAGTTGACGAGGCTATCCAGTATTACGCAGGTATTGAGAGCTTTTTATCGCAGGAGATTGGGGACGTAACAAGTTTGGAAACGGGTTATCAGAGACTAGGAGACCTTTTTGGCATGGTGGCTAACTCATCGAATGAACCCTCGGTTGATAAGCTGTCGGAATCAGAGAGTCAGGCCTAAGTTCTACAGAATAAAGTATGAGGGATGGCAGGATATGGCTGAGGGACTGGCGACACTGGTGCGGGTGAATGAGTGGGCTGTGGATAATAAACGCCGTGAACTTGGTGTGTTGCTGCGTGAACTAAATGAACTTGTAGACAAGCTCAGTTATCTTGAGCACGAGGTTGTCGTTGAACAGGATACTGCGACAAATGATCCTGAGGAAGCAGGATTCCTGTACGGTGTCTACGCTGAGGGTGTGATTCAGCGCCGCCAGAACTTCGATGCGGCCATCCGCGATAAGGAGGCTGAAATAAATGTTGCGCGCGAGTCGTTAAACGAGGCTTACCGTACTTTAAAAAAATTTGAGGTCATTCGTGACAACCGAGACGCTCGGGAACAAAAAGAGAGAGATCACATTGATCAAACAGAACTAAATGATGTTGGGCTAGAAACCCATTGGCGGTATAATAGTAAACAATAAGAGGTGTTTGGATCAAATCTTATCCTATTTTGAATTAGCATGCCTACTACCTTATGGCTTATTGTTTTTGTTAGTAGCTATGTCCCCTGATTTTTGAGTAGACACGTTATTTGTTACTGGTCCGAATTGGCAAGCTCCTCTGTGAAATGATTTTACCTTTTAAAAGTATTATTTGTGAGCTTTTCGATCTAGGGCTAAATAGTTCTATGAAAAAAACATCAAACCATAACCTAGACTTCTGACTAGGTAGGCACCCGAAATTGAGACCTCGTTCTTCTATTTTAAATTAACCTGAAAAAATCATATCGTAATTCCTATGCCCGCCCTTGTTCCACTTCCTTCTGTATTAACAAAATTTGCTGGCGCAGCTTGAAAGGCCAACCCACTGGGCAAACCACTTGTCTGGTTCGCGTCCTCAAAAATTTTGCGAATACCGTTTTGAATATAATCTGATAAACGTTGCTCTGTTCGAACAATCAAATCAAACCGTTTGCTCTCTTCTCTAACGAAGCCATCAAGCTGCACCCGGCCAAACCGGCTAAGATTTATATCAACGATAAAATGTGCATAGTGGTCATCTCGGTCATTTTCGCTCGGGTCATCCTGTCTATCGAGCCAAAGCCGTAATTGGTCAATTTCGAAACCATTGAATATTGGAATAGGGATTGATCTACCCTCTGGGCTAGGTGAGTCATTGATTATCCGTGAAAGTCCCGAAAAATCATCACGTAAGCGGTTAAGTAAAGTCGGCTTTATTCTCTCTAGTGCGCGAATAGGGGCGTCCCCCAACCAGCCTCGAATATCGCCACGGCGCAATGCGAACAAGAAAAATAAAATATTGGCGGTTAAACCTGAGTTAAGGCGCGGGACAGCAGTACTTAGGAACTGTTGGCCAGAAGCATTGTCATTAACCAGGAGTGTGTGGACGGTCTCTTGTAAGGCTGGCCAAGCGCCTTTCTCATTAATTGCTGTACCTAAGCGATGCAATCCAACGTCATTTGGGTTTAGCGCTTTTGGCTGTGCGAATTGGAGAATTTCCAATTCTACGAACGTGCCGGCGGGTAAAGGACTAATATTTGGAATCGACACCGGCCCAATTAGAGTGCGCAAAACGGCACCCTGTAATTTACTTGGAGCCAGACTCTTTGGAGGACGAGTGTCTGATGCAGAAACTATTGCACCTAAAATTGTGCCCTGTGTAATGTATTGTTGCGTTGATGTTAAATTTCTGGGTGTTGATGCGCTCGGACGGTGAATTTTATTGATGGTAAAACTAATTTTCTCTCCTGCAGCCAATGTATAACTCTTCAGTGAGGTTTGTGGCTGGGGCGCTGATTTTTCCGCTAATGAAGCCGTCGATGAAAACGTATCTGATCTAACTCGCGACGCATTTCCCGTATTGAAAATGACATTTGATGTGGATTGTAGAAGAACTCCGTTAATCGTATGACCGACCTTAAAATATTGTGGAATAGATTGATTTATTTGCACGTGGTGTTTTGGTTTTTTAGTCGATGAGAGTAAATCCCCGGCTTCATTTGGCCTAGTTTGCCCCCTTGGTTTCTTTGCCACAATTACTGATTTTCCGGGGTCTGGTTTGTGTGGCGAAGCATTCCGGAGATACACACCAGTAGGTTTATTATGTACGCTCATTATAAAAAAAGTTACATGTTTGCCTAAAGATTGGATTTGTAGCTGTATAGGTCCACTCGACGGCAAGGGCACGTTTGGTTGAAGCACCAATGTGCCGACTGAAGTACTTACAAGCACCCGTCTCTGGATATTTAAGCCAGTGATTTGCGCCGCCAACTTTGTTCCAATTGGCAGTTTTAAAAGGATGGGGGACGGTTTGTGTTCAACCGCAGTTGCCGATGTCGAAGACGGACCCGATACATCAACTGGTGGCGGTGATGGTGTAACAGTGGACATGGCTTAAAAGTCCTCTTAATAAATACTACAGTCTACCTCATTTTGATAGAATGTGTAAGGCAATCTTCTCAATATCCTCAGCTGCTTGGGTGTTGGGATACCGTGTAAGCAGCGGTGCTTGAGCCTTAATTGCTTCGCGAACATGGGGGTCGCGGCGCACTATGCCTAAGAGTGGTGGTGATATTTTTAAGAACCCCTCACAAGCTTTTAGCAGAGTATTGTAAGTTCTCTCTCCCTCCCGAGTTGAATTAACTGCATTAGTTACGATGTGAAACCTTATTTCAGGACGCTCTGCCAGAGTCACTTTGATAAAGGCATATGCATCTGTTAGCGATGTGGGTTCGTCAGTCAGCACGACAATGCAGAAGTTGGCGTTGTGTGCAAGCTGTCGTGATGTGCGCTCCACGCCTGCACCGAGATCAATCAACACATGATCATATGCTCCAGCCAGAAGAGATAAGTCTTCGCCAAGACTTTGCAACCGGCTCGCAGCAACATTGGCAAGGCTCCCTGAACCAGACCGCCCAGCTATGACTTGGAAACCTCCGTCCTCGTATTCAACGACGGCCTGGTTTAACGTCAAACGCCCGGCAATGACAGCGGACAAGTCCTGCTTCGGCATTAAGCCAAGTTGAATATCGAGATTGGCTAATCCTAAATCTCCATCGAATAAGAGCACTCGGCGACCCTGTTTGGTAAGAGCATGTGCCAGGGTAATTGACAACCATGTTTTGCCAACACCGCCCTTGCCTGATGCAACAGCCATCATATTTGCGCCCTTAGCGCGTGGCGGTGTTCTTGTCGGTAACTCACTCATTCTTATTCCCCGTGGTCCTTGAGTGCTGGTTGAGCAATTTTAAATTACCATGCATTAACCACGATTACATACTTCAGACTGTGAAAATAGATATTTAGAGTTCCTCGATCATAAACGGGTATGAATTTATCTTGAACAAGGTAATTTTAACCGATGTCTAGTTTGCTGGTAGGTTTTAACTACTGAATACTTGCTGTAAGCGCTTGCTTACGTCGATGATACTATTAGCCTTTGATTTTTGATACTTGGGAATCCCCATGTGATTCAGACCTGCCCGACAGTTTTGATTTTGGCCTTTGGATGAACCTCGTTTTGTGACATTACTACTGTCATTGGCCTGAAGCGTTCTACGATGGAGCGAACAAATGGACGGATACCAGGGCTGGTCAAGAGTACTGGGGCTTCGCTTGCCATAGCTTGTCTCTCGAAGGTTGTTCGGAGTTGCGTGATAAACTCTTGTAATCGGCTTGGCTGCATGCTGAGTTGTCGATCGTCGCCTTGGCCAACTAAGCTCTCCGCGAAGGCTTGTTCCCATTGAGGAGAGAGAGTGATCATTGGAATTACGTTTTGGTCGGTTGTGTTCTGATCACTAATCTGCCGCGCCAATCGCGCACGCACATGCTCGGTAATTGTCATTACATTCCGGGATGTTCCGCATGCCTCCGCGACACCTTCTAGAATTGTTGGTAAATCTCGAATAGAAATGCGCTCAGCTAGTAAATTCTGCAAAATTCGCTGCAGACCTCCCAAAGATATTTGATTTGGAATGAGATCGGATATAAGGGCTTGGTGGTCTTTATCTAGTTCGTCGAGCAATTTCTGTGTCTCAGAGTATGATAAAAGTTCTGCCATATTGTCTTTAATCACCTCGGTGATATGCGTGGTGATCACGGTCGCAGGGTCGACGACCGTGTAACCTCTAAATAAGGCCTCTTCCCTATTAGCATCCTCTATCCACATTGCCGGTAGGCCAAATGTTGGTTCCATAGTTTTTTCACCGGGTAAGCTAATATCTTCCCCTCTAGGGTCCATGACCAGCATCATACTCGGCCTCAAATCACCACGACCCGACTCAATTTCTTTTACCCGCACGATATAGGTATTGGCTGGTAGTTGCATATTATCTTGAATTCGAACACTTGGCATTACGAACCCTACGTCTGCGGCCATTTGGCGTCTGAGTGCTTTAATCTGATCGGTTAATCTCTGTCCTTCCCTCGGTGCGCTAATGAGTGAAAGTAGGCCGTAACCTAACTCGAGTCTCAGATAATCGATACGTAATGCTGACGAGATGGGCTCCTCAGCAAGATTTGCGGGATCTACTGTTTTCTCCTCCTCGTCAAGAAGCGCTTGTTCTTGTTCGCGGTTCTTTCGGCTATTAATTAGGAATGCCGCAATTCCACAAACTAACGCCAATGACATGAACGGCAATGCGGGGACGCCGGGTACAACTGCCAGACCAGTGAGGAGGAATGCTACTAACCCGAGTGCCTTCGGCTGCGAGCCCATTTGTTTAAACAGTGCAGCCTCAGTGCTACCTGTAACGCCAGCCTTCGTAACCATCATTCCTGCGGCTGTGGAAACGATCAGAGCGGGAATTTGTGAAACAAGGCCATCACCAACTGTAAGTCGAGTATAAGTGTCAGCAGCCTCACTGAACGATAAATCATTTTGCGCAACGCCGATAATCATGCCGCCGATGACATTAATAAAAGTGATTAGGATTCCTGCTATAGCGTCTCCCCGAACAAATTTAGCGGCGCCGTCCATTGCACCGAAAAAAGAGCTTTCCTCTTCTAATTCCTTGCGCCGGGCCCGTGCATCAACTTCATCGATTAGACCAGTTGAAAGGTCAGCATCGATGGCCATCTGTTTTCCCGGCATTGCATCGAGGGTGAAACGAGCAGAAACTTCAGCGATTCGGCCTGAGCCTTTGGTAATGACGATAAAATTAACAATTACTAATATTGCGAAAACTATAATTCCAATTACGAAGTTACCTCCCATCACAAATCCACCAAAAGCCTGAATCACTTCACCGGCTGCGTCGGTTCCCTCGTGGCCATGCGTTAGGATCAAGCGGGTGGAGGCGAGGTTGAGACTGAGCCTGATCATGGTCGCAAGTAGTAAAACTGTTGGAAAGGCGTTGAATTCTAATGGTTTTTCAATAAATAGAGCTGTCATTAAAACAAGAACTGAAAACGTGATTGAGAATGCTAACGAGATGTCAAGCATCCAGGTTGGCATCGGCATGATAAGCACGACAAGAATGCCAACTACCGCCAGTGCGAATATAATGTCGCCTCGTTTTAGCGCGTCGATAAGTCTCTTGCCGGGGCTGCCTTGCTTGTTTGCGTCGCCACCTTCAGTTGTCGCCGGTGTTGTTGCGGCCTCAGCCATGCTGTATTTTCCTAAATCTTCCCGGTTATAACCCGAGCGTTAATGTTTCTGTCCATTGAAGTTGGCAAGGTTATGGCGAGGTTTCACCGGGTAAAGGAACCTGAAAGCCCTGATCGCCATAAATCTTTAATTTATTACGTAGTGTCCGGATAGATATTCCGAGGATGTTCGCAGCATGTGTTCGATTGCCAAGACAATGGAGTAAAGTATCGATTATTAATTCGCGTTCCACTTCTGCTACAGTCCGCCCAACAAGTTGGGCCAGCTCGATATCCCCTCCGCCTTCAACCCCATTCATGGCTCCGGAGACACTAGCGGTTAGAATTATGTCATCTGTATCAATTTCACTTCCTTCCGCTAGCAGAATTGCGCGATGCATAGTATTTTCCAGTTCACGAACGTTACCGGCCCACTGATGATTTTGTAGTTTCAATTTTGCTGCTTTGCTCAGCGAGCGCTTTTTGACGTCGTTAATTTCCGCGTATTTGGTGATAAAGTGGGCTGCTAGTTCTGGAATGTCTGCCGGTCGCTCGCGAAGCGCGGGCAATTTCAAGTTCATGACGTTTAGACGAAAGAATAAATCTTCCCTAAAGCTTCCCTTTGCCACCTCCTCCTCCATATTACGATTTGAAGTGGCTACAATACGAACGTTGACGTAAACGGGTTTTTTCCCACCCACACGATCAATCTCACGTTCTTGAATTGCGCGGAGCAGTTTGGCTTGGAGACGCGGGTCCATTTCGCTAATTTCATCGAGCAAAATTGTACCGCCATCAGCTTCTTCAAATTTACCAATCCTTCTGGCTATGGCGCCTGTAAATGAACCTTTTTCATGCCCAAAGAGTTCCGACTCAAGAAGATTTTCTGGTATTGCGGCGCAGTTTACGGCAACAAATGGTCCATCTCTGCGTTTTGAACGATTGTGGATGTGGCGAGCCATTAGTTCTTTTCCAGTACCAGATGGGCCGGTGACAAGAATACTGGCTTCGCTTGGTGCAACTTGGTCTGCAACACGCATAACCTCGCCCATTCGAGGATCTTTATAAATTATAGCTTGCGACTCCTCCGCGACAGCTTGAAGGACCGCCGCGATAAGTTCCGCATCTGGAGGCAATGGAAGGTATTCTCTCGCGCCCGCGCGAATAGCACGAACAGCAGCCTGGGTATCATTGCCCACCCCACATGCAACAACAGGTACCACAATACGTTCATTAGCAAGACCATTAATTAATTTTTCAACGTCTAAGGAGACGTCAGCCATAATAAGGTCTGCGCCTTTTCCAGCGCGAAGTGTTTCAAGCGCCGCATATTCGCTATCAACTTGCTGCACGGACGCGCCACGTTTCATGGCTATTTGGCTTGCAGCCCCAATTTGCCCATTTAACGTGCCGATTATCAAAAGTCTCATTTTATTTTATTTCTCCGGGTCTCAGTTAATTTATCGGACTAGATTTGCAGATGTAAGGTGAGTAAAATATTAAAACCGGAGAGCCTAGGTTTGAAAATATTTTGAGCGTGTATTGGATTGATACAGGCGACAAACAGAGGGTCGTTAAAGCAAACATCCTATTCACGAAAAACTTAAACGAGAAAAAATTATCGGGAGGGGTAGTTAAGGTGTTCGAGTGACGTTTATTTGATAGCCACCTGTTTGTGTAGGCTAACCTCAGCACAATTATCTCGCCCGAACTTATTTCTTGTCTCGTCATTTCCATATTAACGCCATTTTCGGCCATCAATCAGCATTTATCCCGTGCGGTCAGTTTTGATTATTTCCGTCATGGTTACGCCAAGTCTGTCTTCCACAACGACTACCTCACCACGAGCAACCAATCGGTTGTTAACGTATATATCGATAGCCTCGCCAACTTTTCGGTCGAGTTCGACCACTGCCCCACGACCTAATTTTAATAATTCACTTACCTGCATAGAGGATTTGCCTAGAACGGCGGAGACTTGGACTGGAATGTCATAGACCGCCTCTAAATCTGCTGACGTTCGCGGTAAATCATCAAAATCTTCCATAGTGGAACCCAAATCTTGATCTAGTTCGGAGGTGGGCTCACTCGGTGTAGCTGAGTTCTCCGAGTCCCCGAGATTTTCGAGTTCGAGTTCTGATTCTTCAGCCATCAGTATCCCCTGTCTTTATCGGCGCTCGACATTAGCTCTAGCTCTGCTCATTCGGCTGGGAAGGTGGTGCGAGTATGTCTGTTTCTTCCTCAGCATTGATGGTTGGAACATCTGCAAATTTAGCATATTCATTGGTGGGGTGAAGTATAGCCTCCTGAAGTGGTTGTTCCACGTTTCCCGACCCTGGCTCCGAGTGCGAGGTGGTTTCGCTCGTCTTTGAGTTGAGACTATATTCATCCTTACCGGGTTTTTGCGTTGGAGGCATCGGGCTGTCAACGGTGACGTCAAGGTCGTTTTTTTCAGATAAGTAACTGTTATAATGAGATTTTATTTCTTTTTCGATAATGTCTGTTTGCTTGTTCTGAATATTCAGGGTCGGTTCTGTGCCGCTTCTGACTACTGACTCAGATATATATTTATTAGTTGGAGAATCAGCCGGTTCCAACGCAATATCAATTGGTTTTTCAGATGAAATAGCCGATTTTTGAGTTGCCGATTCGCTTAAAGGTAATGAGTCGTCCTCTCTTAGCGAGCTAATATTCTGTTCAATTATCTGGTCAACTCGTTGCCATATGACACTTAGATCCCTCTCTGCACTACCGCTGCTCCAAGTGAGGCGACAGTTACCGACAGGTATTTCTTCATCGTCGATGACAAGAATCTGGCCTTCAAAATTAGCGACCTCGGCGATTTTTGAGAGTTGTTGGTTTAAACTTGTGACCATGTCAGGATGCACTCGAATTATGGCTCTTGGTTCTTCTATAATTTCAGAAAGTACCTCTTTAACCATCTCTTGAATGGCCGTTAATGCATAGATTTCATTGAGATAGGGAAAACATTTTCGCGAGATGGTAACCGCAATGTCAGTCGCGACATCAAAGATTTCCTTGTTAGCAGAGGATTGTTCGCTGAACAAAGTTTGGAATTGCTGGGTTAATTCATCAAGTGTTTCAGCAACTCGTTTTTTGTTGGCGCCACTCTCTTGATTAACTCCCTCTTGTTTTCCCGACTCGAAACCTTCTTGTCGCGCCGCGGACATCTCAGCCTCCGAGAATGTTGGGACCTGGACGACTTCTTCAGGTATGTATGCGGATTCTGAATCGTCAGCTGGAGCGCCGCCACTGGCCTTTACCGACCCGCTTTCATCGAATGATACGTTAAAAAGAAATTTTTCCACTGGGCCCTTCGATCTTACTTGTTGTGTTAATTTAGGTTCTCCGGCATTGCCTGCCCTTGTCAATAAACCATCTCACTGTCTTCATCGTTTCCAGAAATTACTATTTCGCCAGAGTCCGCCAAGCCTTTAGCAACGGAAACGACGGCAGCCTGTGCCTC
>MDTB01097312.1_pt1 | contig 59975 bp, 57 predicted proteins | sample 811161 | NCBI WGS metagenome assembly MDTB01 (sample SAMN05326650, study PRJNA326480) | marine metagenome | isolation source: seawater | place: Mediterranean Sea | collected 2009 | reverse complement strand
GCAGGATATGAATGTAAACCTGTTTCAGTAGAAATTACATATGGATTAGAAAGAATATGTATGTTTACTCAACAACAAAAGAATGTTTATGATTTAATATGGAATGATGAAGGAGTAAAATATTATGACGTTTTTCATCAAGCAGAAAAAGAATTTTCAGCATACAACTTTGAACATGCAAATACTGAATTTTTATTAAAAAATTTTCAAATGGCAGAATTAGAATGTAAATCACTTCTTGAAAAAAACTTACCCCTTCCTGCTTATGATCAATGTCTAAAAGCTAGCCATGCATTTAATCTATTAGACTCAAGAGGTGTAATAGGCGTAGCTCAGCGTGCCGAATATATTTCTCGAATTAGAGAATTAGCAAAAGGCTCAGGAGATAGATGGCTTAAAAGTCAAAAATAAAAGATTATGTCTGATTTTTTTTTTAGAGTTACTGAGTGAGGAAATTCCTCCAAAGCTACAAATAAACGCTAGAACTAAAATAAAAGATTCTTTGGAGCAAAATTTATCTAAAAGAATGATAAAATTTAAGTCTAGCAAGGCATTTTCTACTCCTCAAAGACTTGTTTTCTTGATAACTGGGCTACCTGAAAAAATAGAGCAAGAAGGAAGATTGCTAAAAGGTCCGAAGGTAGGTGTGCCAAAAGCTGCTCTAGATGGTTTTTTAAAATCAAATAATCTGAAACTAAATGATGTATTTGAAAAACAAATAGATAAAGGTAATTTCTATTTTACTAAAACACAAAATCAAAAAATAAATGTTTTAGAGGAATTACAAATAATCTTACCGCAAATTTTAAATGACTATTCTTGGGAAAAATCTATGCGCTGGTCAAACTTTGATCTTAAATGGGCAAGACCATTAAGATCTATATTATCAATATTTAATAAAAAAGTTTTAAAATTTAAATTTTTTCATATTCAGAGTGACTCATTCACATTTTATATTAAAAACTGTGAAGAAAAACACGTAAAGGTTAAAGATTTTAATTCTTATCTGAAATTTCTTAAATCTAAAAAAATAATTTTAGACCAAGAAAAAAGAAAAAAAATTATAATAGATAAGTTTAATAAATTCTGTGAATCTAGAAATTTGCAAAAAAATTATAATCAAAGATTAATGGATGAAGTTACAAACTTAGTTGAAAATCCACATATAATAATAGGTCAATTTGATGAAAATTTTTTAAAAATACCAAGCGAAATATTGACTCTAACAATGGAAAGACATCAAAGATATTTTCCACTTTTTGATAAAAAAAATAAATTAACAAATCTTTTCTTTTTTGTATCAAATTTACAAGACAAAAAAGGTTTGATAAAATCTGGAAATGAAAGAGTTATCGAGGCCAGACTCGCTGATGCTAAATTCTTTTGGGAAAAAAATAAAACACAAAATCTCGTAAAACAAATAAGTAAATTACAAAATATATCTTTTTTTAATAAATTAGGTTCTTTGTATGACAAAAGTCAAAGAATGAGAAAACTAGGTTCTTTTGTATCTGAAAATTTAAATTTAAATAAAGAAAAAATAGAAATAGCAGCATCTATATGCAAGGCTGATTTAAACTCAGATTTAGTTGGGGAATATCCAGAACTTCAAGGTGTTATGGGAGGATATTTTGCAAAATCACAAGGATTTGAAGATGATGTTTCTTTGGCAGTAAAAGAACATTACTTACCAATCGGAATTAATAGTCCTGTTCCCAAAAAGGCAATTAGTTATACCGTAGCTTTAGTTGATAAGCTAGATACGTTAGTTGGTTTTTTTGGAATAAAAGAAATTCCTACAAGTTCAAAAGATCCTTTTGCGCTAAGAAGGTCTGCAATAGGATTACTAAGGATTATAATAGAAAACAATTTAAAAATAAAAATAAAAGATTATTTAAATTATTCAAAAAATCTTTATCTTGAACAAGGTGTAAAGTTTTCCAACGAGGAAATGGAAAAAAATATTTTATTTTTCTTAAAAGAAAGAATTAAGAATATTTTTAAAGAAAAAAAAATAAGACAAGACATAATAGAAGCTGGAATTTCATCACATACAAGTGATAATTTTTTATCCTTATATAAAAAATGTTTTTTTATGAATAAGATTATAAATAACCAAACTGGAGAAAACATTATAAGCACTTACAAGAGAGTTGCAAATATACTAGAACAAGAAACAAAAAATGAAGTAGAAAAAATAAGCGATCAACCAGATTCTATTTTATTTGTTAAAGCTGAAGAAAAATTACTTTTAGATAAAATAAATGAAATAAGAGTAAATTTTATATCTGCTTCAAAAGATGAAAATTATGATAATTTCACTCAAGTTTTGTCTGATACAAAAGCTACAATAGATACTTTTTTTGAAAATGTAGTTGTAAATGATGAAGATATAAATATAAAAAAAAATCGTTTGAAACTATTGCAAATGTTTTGTAACACCTATGATAATTTTATTAATTTTTCAAAAATAGAGGGTTTGTAATTGAAACGTTTAGTATTTAGATTTGATGGCAAAAATTCTTTAAATTTTTCTAATAAGAAAAATATTCTTGGAGGAAAAGGAGCCAATCTTGCTGAAATGGGAAGATTGGGTTTACCTGTGCCACCAGGGTTTACAATATCAACAGAAGTATGTGATTTTTTTTATAAAAATAAAAAAAAGTTACCTAAAAAACTCATTAATCAAATTCTATCTGAAATAAAATATATAGAAAAAAAAACAAAAAAAAAATTTGGCAATTTAGTTAATCCCCTATTGCTTTCGGTAAGATCGGGATCACGTATTTCTATGCCAGGAATGATGGATACAATTTTAAATTTAGGATTAAATGATAAAACTGTAGAAGCACTAGCAAAAAAAACTTCTAACGCTAGGTTTGCTAAAGACAGTTATAGAAGATTTATTCAGATGTATAGTAACGTTGTGTTAGGCGTAGAAGGGCATCTGTTTGAAGAAATGATTGATAATTATAAATTAACTAAAGGAGTTTTACTAGATACGGAATTAGATGAAAATGACTGGGATGGACTAATTAATAATTTTAAAGAATTAGTTAAAAAAGAAAAAAAAATTGATTTTCCACAAGATGTAAGAACACAACTTGATGGAGCAATTAATGCTGTATTTTTATCTTGGGACAGTCAAAGAGCAAAAACTTATAGAAAATTAAATCAAATACCAAGTCATTGGGGCACAGCTGTTAATGTCCAAGCAATGGTTTTTGGCAATATGGGAAATGAATGCTCAACAGGTGTGGCATTTACTAGAAATCCTTCAACGGGAGAAAAGGAATTTTTTGGTGAATTTTTAATTAATGCTCAAGGTGAAGATGTTGTAGCTGGCACGAGAACACCCCAGTATATTACAAAAAAGGCTAAAAAGGATTCGAACTCAAAACAACCTTCAATGGAAGAAGCAATGCCTAAGGTTTATAAAGAATTAGCAAAAGTTTTTTTAAAACTAGAGAAACATTATTGTGATATGCAAGATATTGAGTTCACAGTAGAAAATAATAAACTTTGGATGCTTCAAACCAGATCTGGAAAAAGAACTGCCAAAGCTGCAATAAAAATTGCAGTAGACATGGTTAAAGAAAAATTAATTTCTAAAAAAGAAGCTATTTTAAGAATAGACCCAAACACTTTAGACACCTTACTTCACCCAACTTTAGATGAAAAAGTTGAAAAAACAATTATTGCAAATGGATTACCTGCCTCTCCTGGAGCTGCTAGTGGGAAAGTAGTTTTTTCAGCAGATGAAGCTGAAAGACTAAATGGAATGATGCAAGATACTATATTGGTTAGACTTGAAACATCACCAGAAGATATACATGGAATGCATGCTGCTAGAGGAATTTTAACAGCCAGAGGAGGAATGACAAGTCACGCTGCTGTAGTTGCAAGAGGAATGGGAAGACCATGTGTGTCTGGGTCTAGTGAAATAACAATAGATTATGAAAAAAAACAATTTAAAACTGTTGATGAAATAATTAGAGAAGGAGATATTATCACTATTGATGGTGGAAGTGGAAAGGTAATGAAAGGTTTAGTTCCAACAGTTCAGCCAGAGATATCTGGATATTTTTCAACTGTAATGAAATGGTCAGATCAGTATAGAAAACTAAAAGTAAGAACTAATGCAGAGACCAAAAGTGACAGTAACACTGCAAGAGAATTCGGCGCAGAGGGCATAGGCCTTTGTAGAACTGAACATATGTTTTTTGATGAAGAGAGAATTTTATCAGTTAGACAAATGATTTTATCCAAGTCTAAAGAGGATAGAAATAATGCGATTGCAAAACTTCTTCCTCATCAGAAAAATGATTTTGAAGAAATATTTAAAGTAATGTATGGTTTACCAGTAACAGTTAGACTTTTAGACCCCCCTTTACATGAATTTTTGCCTAAAACAGAAAAAGATATAGAAGAACTAGCTAAATCTTTAGATTTAGGAGCTAAAGAAATCAAAGATAGAATAGCCGAACTACATGAGCAAAACCCTATGTTAGGTCACAGAGGGTGTAGACTAGGAATTTCTTTTCCTGAAATATATGAAATGCAATGTGAAGCAATTTTTGAAGCCTTGGCAGAATGTAAAAAAAATAAAATAAAATTAGTTATTCCAGAAATAATGATACCCTTGGTTTCTACAGCTGCAGAAATTGAAATACTTAGAAAATTAGTTGATAAAATTGCTAAAGAAATTCAAAAAAAACATTCAGTAAAAATAAACTATTTTGTTGGAACTATGATTGAACTTCCCAGAGCTGCATTAAGAGCAAAAGATATTGCAAAGTTTGCAGATTTTTTTAGCTTTGGTACTAACGATTTGACACAAACTACCTTTGGTATTAGCAGGGATGATTCAGCCAAGTTTTTGAATGATTATGTTAATAATAAAATTTTTAACAAAGATCCTTTTGTTAGTATAGATGAAAGGGGAGTGGGAGAGTTAATTAAAATTGCAACAGAGCGAGGAAGAGCACAAAAAAAATCTTTAAAATTAGGGATATGTGGTGAACATGGTGGAGACCCTTCAAGTATAGAATTTTGTGAAAAATCAAAATTAAACTATGTTTCTTGTTCTCCTTACAGGGTCCCAATAGCAAGATTATCTGCCGCTCAAGCTTATTTAAAAAAGAAGTAAACTTTTAATTTAAATTTCTAATTTAAAATCTATTATTGGAGCACTATGGGTTATTTCACCAACAGATATTCTAGAAACACCAGTTGATGCAATTTTTTTTAGATTATTAAGAGAAATACCTCCAGAAGCTTCTGTTTCATAACGGTTACCAACTAACTTTATTCCTTTTTTTAAATTTTTAATACTCATATTATCAAATAATATTCTGTGAAACTTTAAATCAAAAATATTTTTTAACTGACTAATTTTATCAATCTCTAGTGTTATCTTTTTATTTTTCTTAAGTGCTTTTAAAATTAACAATCTAATATTTTTGTTAGTGGCAATATGATTATCTTTAATTAAATATTCATCGCTAAGATTGTATCTATGATTTAACCCACCACCTAAATTTACAGAGTATTTTTGCAATAGTCTCAAATTTGGTATAGTTTTGCGTGTACAACAAATCTTACATTTTTTTCCTTTTAATTCGTTTACAAATAAATTAGTTTTTGTTGCCACTCCAGAAGCCAATCCTAAAAAGTTTAATGCCACTCTTTCACTTTTAAATATTGATTGAGCGTTACCCATAATCAAAGCAATTATTTGTCCTTTTTTAATTTTTTTTCCATCTTTAAATCGAGATTTAAATAAAATTTTTTTATCTATAAGTTTGAATGCAGCTTTTGCAAAATCAATTCCAGCTAAAATACTTTTTTGATTAGAAACTATTTTTGCACTAATTTTTAAGTTTTTATTCAAAAGATTTGAAGTTATATCTCCACTTGGAAATAAATCTTCTTTTAGAGCATCTTTAACAACTTTATTGATATAATTTTTATTTACCTTTTGCACTGAAAATTATTAACGACCAATTAATGCCATTTTCTCAACGGATAATCTTGCTTTTGAAATTAAATTTTTTGGAATAATGATTTCATTATTTTCTTTTTCTAAGCAATCTAAAATTTTAGGCAATGTAATTTTTTTCATATAAGGGCAAAGGTTACATGGTTTTATAAATTGAACTTTAGGATTTTCTATTTGAATATTATCGCTCATAGAACACTCTGTTACCATCATAACTTTTTTTGGCTGATTTTTTTTTACATATTCACTCATTCCAGTGGTAGATCCAGCAAAATCAGATGCATTAATTACATCTGGTGGACATTCAGGGTGAGCAATTACAACAATACCAGGATTTTGATTTTTAATCTCATTTATTTCATTAGCTGTAAACTGTTCATGAACAATACATGTACCTTTCCATGAAATAATTTTAACTTTTGTGTTAGAAGCAACATATTTGGCTAAATATTCATCAGGTAAAAAAATAACCTCTTTAACACCAAGAGACTCCACAACTTTAACTGCATTAGCTGAAGTACAACACACATCAGTTTCAGCCTTTACATCTGCTGACGTATTTACATATGAAACAACTGGCACACCAGGGTATTTTTGTTTTAATAGCCTAACATCTTTTCCGCTAATAGATGACGCCAAGGAACATCCTGCTTTCATGTCGGGTAATAAAACCTTTTTGTTAGGACTCATTAATTTTGCAGTTTCTGCCATAAAATGAACTCCACACATAACAATAATATCTGCTTTTGTTTTTGAAGCTTCAATTGCAAGAGCTAACGAGTCAGAAGCAAAGTCAGCTATGCCATGATAAATTTCGGGAGTTTGATAATTGTGAGCAAGTATAACGGCGTTTTTTTCTTTTTTTAGTTTATTAATTTTATGAATATATGGAGCGTGAAATGCCCACTCTACATCAGGCACAACCTTTGAGATTTTTTGAAAAATTGGATCAGTTGTACTTTTTATTTCAGCTCTAATATCCATATAATAAATCTATCAACTTGATAACAAATTGTCATTCATTTATTCTGCCGCAGCATAATGCGGTTATGCTGGAATTGGTAGACAGGCTTGGTTGAGGGCCAAGTGGGGTTATCCCCATTGAGAGTTCGAGTCTCTCTAACCGCACCAAATTATATTTTAAAAAGCTTAATTTTTGCCACTTCGGTGATGTTTTTTAAATTTAAATGAATATTTAGATTTCTTTCTATTTTCATTTCTCGAATCATCAGATTTAAATCCAAATCTCTTTTTACCTCTTGATTGATCATTTCTTGAGTCATTAGATTTAAATCTAAATCTCTTTTTACCTCTTGATTGATCATTTCTAGAACCATCAGATTTAAATCCAAATCTCTTTTTACCTCTTGATTGATCATTTCTTGAATCATCAAAATAATTTTTTTTAAAAGATTTATTTTTATTACTTCCACGTTGTTTGAATCTTGAAAATTTATTTTTTTGATTATTGTTAGATTTTTTAAAAATATTAAATTTTTGTTTTGAATTAGGAGCAATTATTTTTTGAATTTCATTCCACATTTGTCCATCATTAGGAGTTATAAAGGTTAATGCCGAACCTTCTGCACCTGCTCTTGCTGTTCTACCAATTCTATGGATAAAATCTTCTGGAACTTGAGGTAAGTGATAATTAATAACATGTTGAATCGATGGAACATCAAGACCTCTGGCCGCAAGTTCAGTACTAACAAGAATACGTATTTTTTCTGATCGAAATGCTATTAACGTTCTCTGTCTTTTAGATTGTCTTAGATTTCCGTGCATACAATCACATGAGTATCCATCATCTTTTAATCGATCTACCATTTTGTCAGCATTACGTTTTGTTTTAACAAATATCAATATAGATCCCTTTCTACTGTCTAATTGATTTAATAATTTTTTATATTTATCTCCTTCATTAACTTGAATAGTTTCTTGTTTAATTTTAGAAATTGGAGCAGTTGTTGAACCAACTTTTATTCTAATTGGTTCATGCAAGTATCTCTCAGCGATCCTAATAATATTTTGTGGCAAAGTAGCTGAAAACAATAAAGTTTGATGTTTTTTAGGTATATATTTTAGTATCTGTTCTATTTGTGGGGTAAATCCCATATCCAACATTCTATCAGTTTCATCTAGTACTAAAAAATAAGTTTCATTTAATCTTAGACTTTTTCTTTGAAGATGGTCATTTAATCTTCCCGGTGTTCCAATGATTAACCTTGGTCTCTTTTTAAGTTGCTTTAATTGTTTCTGCATAGATTCTCCACCAATTAATGTCGCTGATTTAATATTCATTTTAGGTTCTATTAAACCCTCAAGTACTTCACTGACTTGAACAGCTAATTCTCGTGTAGGACAAACAATTAAAGCCCCACTTATTTGATCAATTAAAAGTTTATTTAAACAAGCTATTCCATAGCAAAGTGTTTTTCCAGTTCCAGTTTGAGCTGTACCCAAAATATCTTTGCCAAGAATGGCGGGAGGTATAGCTTGTTCTTGAATTGGTGTTGGTATTTTAAAATGCATTCTTTTTATTGATTGCATTAAATATTCATTTAAATTTAGTTCTGAAAAGTTTTTCATATTTTTTATAAATAATTTGAAAATTAATTATTTTTAATAGGTTGGTTGATACCTCTCATGAAAACCAAGACTAAGCAACCATTTTTTGTATATGAAGAATGTTGTGAACCTGGTTCAAAAGTAACAAAATCACCTTTTTTAAAAATTGTACCATCTTTATCAGTTAATTTTCCATCAAGTATCAAAAATTCTTCATAGCCATTATGTTGATGAGGTAAACTTTTTGCTCCAGGTTCCATTTTAAGAATATAAGTTCCGGTTCCTCCTTTATTTTTTTTGTAACTAATTTTATGCCAACTCATTCCAGGAATAGTTTTTCCATAGTTATCAAATGGCTCAAATTTTACATTAAATAGATCTGTTATTTTTCTTTTATTCATATTTATTAATTTATATTATAGTTAGTATAATTTAAGCTTTATGGAGAATATATATATTGTTGATGAAGGCAAAGGGTTTCCTCTAGTTCTAGTTCATGGTTTTCTAGGCTCATCTGAAATGTGGAAACTTCAAATTGAGTATTTTAAAAAAAAATATAGAGTCATTACTCCAGACCTTCCAGGTTTTGGAAAGAGCAATAAATTAAATTCAAAAAAAAGCATCTCATCAATGGCTCAAACTATAATTGATTGTATTAAAGAAAAAAAACTAGAAAATTTTTATTTGTTGGGGCATTCAATGGGAGGAATGATTGTTCAAGAAATAACAAAAATTTTGGGAAAACAGATCTCAAAACTTATTTGTTATGGCACCGGATCTATTGGAGATATACCAGGAAGATTTGAAACAATGGATGAATCAAGATTGAAATTGAAAAACGCAGGTTTAAAAAAGACAGCAAATAGAATAGCCAAAACATGGTTTGTAAATGGAGATAAAGCCAAATATTTTTATTTGTGTACTAATGCCAGCAATTTAACTTCAATGGAGGCTGCGGATAATGCTCTTATTGCTATGAAAAATTGGAAAGGCACAGAAAATTTAAAATATATAAAGAATCAAACATTAATTATTTGGGGAGATCAAGATAAAGCATATAATTTTAGTCAAGTTGAAACTTTAAAAAATAATATTATTAATAGTGAATTGAAAATTTTAAAAGGTTGTTCCCATAATGTCCATTTAGAAATACCAGAAGAATTTAATAAAATACTTGATAATTTTCTAACAAAATGAGTTTTGTCATATTAGGTTTTTTAACAGGGTTAAGTTTAATTTTAGCAATTGGAGCGCAAAATATTTTTGTTATTGAACAAGGACTAAAAAAGCAATTTGTTTTTTTAGTTTGTTTTATATGTGCTTTTTCAGACTTTATATTAATATTTTTAGGAATATTTTTATTTCACTATTTCAATAATTTTTTTAGTCCAATAATCGAGTTATTATTAAATATTCTTTTATTTATTTTTTTATTATATTTTATTTTTACAAGAGCATCACTTAAAAAAGATACAATCAAACTCAAAATAAAAAAAGACAAAACATCAATTTACGATATTGTATTTAGAACCCTTGGTTTTACTTATTTAAATGTACACGTCTATTCAGACACTGTTTTTTTTCTAGGAAATTTTTCTAAAAGTTTTTTGTTAGAACAGAAATATTACTTTGGTATTGGCGCCTCTTTAGCATCATTTTTATTTTTTTTTACAATTGGTTATTTGTCAAAGTTTTTATCTAACTATCTTAAAAATAATAAAGTTTGGAAAATAATAAATTTTTTTATTATATCTTTTCTGTGCTTAATCTTAGTATTTGTTTTAATTGAGATTTTAAATTTTAATATTTAATTATACTTCAGCCAAAGAGGCTTTATAATCTTTATTAAAGAATCATTCACCTTGTAAACAGAATCAAAATTAAATTCTTCAGAAGTTAATTTAATTATTGCAAAAGGAAATTCACTATCTATTAGTATTTTGCCAAGTTCAACATTTTTATTAATAATAGAGTCACCTTCATTTACATTTCCTTCAATAATTTTAACCGGCAAAAGTCTTTTAGTTAATTTATTTTTTAATTTAATTCTAGCAGTATTTTCTTGACCTACATAACACCCTTTTTTAAAGTCAATTGCATTAAGTTCTTCAAAATTACATTCTAAAGCAAATAATTTATCTTTTAATTTAATAGTGTTTTTTTGCTGAATACCCAAGTCAAAACTTAATTGATAGTACTCTTTTACGTTTGAAGATTTTAGTTCTAACTTTTTTAAGGACATATATAGTTTTTCTAAGTTTATTATTGATCTCCCTCCAAGTTTTTTATTCCTTGGATCTAAAAAGATTGGATCTTCATTATATTTGAATGTGAATCCTAATTCATCTTTTGATTCTTTAAAAGATTTATATTTTTCGTAACTAAAGGCTGTTACTACAAATTCGTTACTCAAGTTTAAAAGCTGCACATCTGATCTTAATTTATATAAAGTTAATTGTTTAAATAAATCATCAATTTGAGCTTTCTCACAGTCTATGAAATATCCATTTTTATGTTGAATAATCAAAAAATCATACAAGAATTTTCCTTGAGGAGTAAGCAAAGAAGCAAAACAAGAGTTTTGATTGTTTACCTTATTTATATTATTAGTTATAATATTTTGTAAAAAATCTTTAGCTTCTGAGCCTTCTACAAAAATAATACCTCTATCTTCTAATATATATGCATTGTTAATATTCATAATTGATTACTGATCAATTATAATATAATTACTTTTCTAATAAATGTTAGATCTAATAATTAAAAATGCGTCATGTTACATAGATAAAGATCTGAAAGATCAAGATATAGCAATCAAAAGTGGTAAAATTATTAAAATTGGAAAAATTGAGAGTGAAGCAAAAGAAATATTTGATGCAAAGGACTTAACTGTTTTACCAGGATGTATAGATACTCAAACTCATTTTAGAGAACCTGGATCAACAGATACTGAAGATCTTCACTCTGGAAGTAGAGCAGCAATCGCTGGAGGAATAACAAGTGTTTTTGAGATGCCTAATACTAATCCACCCACTTCTAATAAAATAGAATTTCAAAAGAAATTAGATCTTGCAAAAAACAGAATGTATTGCAATTATGCTTTTTATTTTGGAGCAACAGCTGATAATGCAAATGAATTAGCAGATTTAAAAAACTTAGAAGGTTGTTGTGGAATCAAACTTTTTGCGGGTTCTTCAACTGGAAACCTTTTAGTCGCAGACGAAAAAGATATTGAAAAAGTTTTTCAAAGTAGCTCCAAAGTTGTTGCAGTTCATTCAGAGGATGAAGAAATTTTAAACAAGAATAAAAAATTAATTAAAGATGGAGATGTTCATTCTCACCCAATTTGGAGAAGTGATGAATGTGCTATTTCTTCAACTAGAAGAATTGTAAAAATAGCTGAGAGATATAAAAAAAAAGCACATATTCTTCATATTACCACAAAACAAGAGATTGATTTTTTATCACAGCACAAAGGTAATATTACATTTGAAATTACACCACAGCACTTAACAATATTTGCACCTGATTGTTATAATAAATTAGGAACTTATGCTCAAATGAATCCTCCAATTAGGGACAAGTCTCATTATGATAGATTATGGTATGGTGTAAAAAATAATTTTAATGATACTATTGGTTCTGATCACGCCCCACATTTAAAAAAGAATAAAGAAAAAAATTATCCAAATTCTCCTTCAGGAATGCCTGGAGTTCAGACTCTTGTTCCAGTAATGTTAAATCATGTTAACGATGGAAAATTGAGCCTAGAACAATTCATGAATTTTGTATGTGAAAATCCAGTAAAAATTTTTGGAATTAAGAACAAAGGTTTTATTAAAGAAGGTTTTGATGCTGATTTTACGATTGTAGATATGAATAAAAAAATTGTAATTAAAAATGAAAATATTGAAAGTAAATGTGGCTGGTCTCCCTTTGATGGATTTGAATTTAAAGGAGCACCAGTTTCGACAATTGTTGGAGGTCAAATTAAAATGAAAGAAGGTAAAATCTTAGGAAAACCTGAGGGCAAACCTTTAGTTTTTTAGTATATTATTTTTTATTAAATCTTCTTTGATCTCATCTAAAATTGTTGGATCATCAATTGTTGCTGGTATTTTGTATTCTTCTTTATCAGCAATTTTTCTTATTGTTCCTCTTAATATTTTACCAGATCTTGTTTTTGGCAGTCTCTTAATGACAATTACAACTTTAAATGCAGCTACTGGACCAATTTTATCTCTAATCATTTGAATGCATTCTTTTGAAATAGTATCAACTTCTTTTTTAACACCTGCTTTTAAAACTACTAAACCAATTGGTAATTGTCCTTTTAGTTTATCAGCGATACCCAAAACCGCACACTCAGCGACAGATTGATGTTCTGACAAAACTTCTTCAATTGCCCCAGTAGAAAGTCTATGCCCAGCAACATTAATAATATCATCTGTTCTAGACATAATCCAAATGTAACCATCTTCATCGATATGTCCTGCATCATAAGTTTCATAGTAGCCAGCGTAATTAGTCATATAATTGTCTTTGTATCTTTTGTCGGCATTCCATAGTGTTGGAAAGGTTCCTGGAGGCAATGGAAGTTTAACAACAATATCTCCCATTTCATTTGGTTTTGCTAATGATTGGTTTGGTTTTATAATTTTTACATCATAACCTGGAACTGCTTTACAGGCTGAACCATACTTAGTTTTCATCATCTCTATACCTGTGCAGTTAGAACTGATTGCCCAACTAGTTTCTGTTTGCCACCAATGATCAATCACTGGAACATTCAATAAATTTTCTGCCCATTTAATTGTATCTGGATCAGCTCTTTCTCCAGCTAAAAATAATGATTTAAATGAACCTAGGTCGTATTTTGAAAAAAATTCTCCTTTTGGGTCTTCTTTTTTAATTGCTCTAAAAGCAGTTGGAGCAGTAAAAAGTGATTTTACTTTATAATCAGAAATTATTTTCCAAAAAGCACCTGCATCTGGAGTGCCAACAGGCTTTCCTTCAAATAAAACAGTCGCGCATCCTTTAAATAAAGGAGCGTAAACGATATAAGAGTGACCAACTATCCATCCAATATCACTAGCTGACCACCAAACATCATCAGCATCAATGTTATATATATTTTTCATAGTCCATTTTAAAGCAACTATATGACCACCAGTATCTCTTACTATTCCTTTTGGAACACCTGTGGTTCCAGAAGTATAAAGAATATATGCAAAATCATTTGAATTCATTTCAACACAATCTACTTCGTTAGCATTTGTAATTGCCTCTTCCCAACTAATTTCATTAGGTGCATTTAGCTTTACTTCATGACCAGTTCTTTGAAATAAAATCATCTTATCTATTTTATGAGATGCCATTTTGATAGCTGCATCAACTAAAGGTTTGTATTCAACAGTTTTTCCAGGTTCAAATCCACAAGAAGAAGTAACTAATATTTTTGCTTTACTATCATCTATTCTGCTTGCAAGTTCATTGGAAGCAAACCCTCCAAAGACGACTGAATGTATTGCACCAATTCTTACACATGCCAACATAGCTATGACTGCTTCTGGAATCATTGGCATGTAAATTATTACTCTATCTCCTTTTTTTACTCCTTGATTTTTAAGTGCTCCAGAAAATTTTGAAACCTTAGTTTTTAACTCTTTGTAAGTGAATCTTTTTTTATTTTTTGTTATTGGGCTATCATAGATTAAAGCAGTTTTATCACCTCTCCCTTGGTCAATGTGAATATCTAAAGCATTATAACAAGTATTAGTTATTCCATCTTCAAACCATTTATAGAAAGGAGGATTAGATTCGTTTAATATTTTTGTTGGTTTTTTAAACCAAAAAATATCATCAGCAACTTTTTTCCAAAAATCATGAGGATTTCTAATAGATTCTTTATAAATTTTGTTATACTTATTATTCATTCTACTTTACCAATAAATTTAAAAAACTATTTAAACACAATAAAAATCCACAATAAATCATAAAAAAACTAACAAAATCAAGGTTTTATTAGCAAATAAAAAGGTTTCCTCTAAGTTCAATTTCGATTATGTTCTCATGATTCATTGGCTATTTTAAAATTGTTAATGAATTAAATATATTTAAAAACTAATAATTAAATAGAGGGCACAATATGAATAAGATTAAAATATTCTTTCTTGCTTTAGCAGGCTTTGTAGGTTTTACAGGCACAGCTAATGCAGAAGTTGTTATGCTTCAATCTTCTGATTTTGTTGGAATAACATTCTGGCTAGTATCTATGGGAATGATTGCAGCAACTGTTTTCTTTTTCGCAGAAAGAAACACAGTAGCCGCAGCATGGAGAACATCCATTACAGTAGCTGGATTAGTTACTGGTGTTGCGTTTGTACATTATATGTATATGAGAGGGATTTGGGTACAAACTGGAGACTCACCAACTGTATACAGATATATTGATTGGATGATTACAGTACCGTTACAAATAATCGAGTTTTATTTGATTTTGGCTGCTGTTAGAAAAGTTCCAAAAGAATTATTCTGGAAACTTTTAGTAGCTTCTTTAGTAATGCTTATCGGTGGATATTTAGGTGAAGCAGGATACATTAATTCTTTCCTAGGTTTTGTAATAGGAATGGCTGGATGGATATACATTCTGTTTGAAATATTCTCTGGAGAAGCTTCAAAGCTAAGTGCTAGAAGTGGAAATAAAGCTGTAGTAACAGCTTTTAACGCTATGAGAATGATAGTTACTGTTGGTTGGGCAATTTACCCACTTGGTTATATCTTTGGATATTTAACTGGTGGAATTGATTCTTCTACACTTAACATCATTTACAATTTAGCTGACTTTGTTAACAAAATCGCTTTTGGTCTTGTTATATGGGCAGCTGCTATGAGCAATACGAGCCTAGCTAAGCGTTAAGTAAGTCAAGAATAAAAAGTTAAACAATAGGGCAAGTTTAAAAACTTGCCCTATTTTTTTTTGTCACTATATAATATTATATATAAATGCCTAAAATTACATACATTGAATATAACGGAAAAGAACATATAGTAGATGTACCAATCGGACTAAGTGTAATGGAAGGAGCTGTTCAAAACGATATTCCAGGAATTGATGCTGATTGTGGAGGTTCATGCGCGTGTGCAACATGCCATGTTTATGTAGATGAAAAGTGGTTCGAAAAGATTCCAAAGAAAGAAGAAGCAGAAGAAGATATGCTTGATATGGCTTTTGAACCAAATCAAAATAGTAGACTGACATGTCAAATTACTGTTACCAATGAACTTGAAGGTTTAGTTGTTAGAATGCCAAAACAACAAGGATAAAATATATGATCAAAACAGATGCATTAATAATTGGAGCGGGGCCAACTGGATTATTTACAGCACACCAATTAAAATTAATTGGTTTGAATTGTGAGATAGTTGATAATCTTGATAAAATTGGTGGTCAATGTATCGAGCTTTATCCTGATAAACCTATTTATGATATCCCAGCAATACCTGAGTGCACAGGTGAGGGACTAACAAAAAGTTTAATTAAACAATTAAAACCTTTTGACGTTAAGTTCCATTTAAATGAAAGGGTAGAAGAATTAAAAAACAATAGTGGAAACTGGGCAGTAAAGACAAATAAAGGAACAGAATTTAGTACTCCAAATGTAATTATAGCTGGTGGCGTTGGTTCGTTTGAGCCAAGAAAATTTGCCCCCAAAGAATGTGAAAAATTTGAAAACAAATCAATATTTTATTCAATTAAAGACAAAACGATTTTTAAAAATAAAACGGTATCAATTTTTGGAGGGGGGGATAGCGCACTAGATTGGGCAATTGAATTATCAAACAATTCAACTATAAACTTAATACACAGACGAGATGAATTTAGAGGCGCTCAATCTAGCGTAGATAAGGTTAATGATTTAGTAAAACAAGGTAAAATTAACCTATTTACTAAATTTCAGTTAAAAACTATCAATGGTTCAAAAAATCTTGAAAGTATTGAAATAGAACATGAAAAAAAAGAGTTAAAGATTCTTAAAACTGATTTTGTTTTAGGATTTTTTGGACTAATAATGAAACTTGGCCCTATAGCTAATTGGGGGCTTAATTTAGATAAAAAAACAATAAAAGTTGATACAGAAAAATTTCAGACTAATCAAAAAGGAATTTATGCTATAGGTGACATTTGTAACTATCCAGGAAAATTAAAATTGATTTTGTCTGGATTTCATGAGGGAGCATTAGCTGCTAGAGCATGTTTTGAACTAGCAAGACCTAATGAAAAATATAGATTTGAATTTACAACTTCTTCAAAAACTATAAAAACTAGATTGGGCATTAAGGAAAATAATGATTGAGCTTTTAACAGCTAACACCCCAAATGGAAAAAAAATTTCAATAATGTTAGAAGAAATAAAATTTGATTATAAAGTTACAAAAGTAAATATTTTTAAGAATGAACAATTTAAACCTGAGTTTATAAAAATTAGTCCTTTTAGTAAAATACCTGTCATCATTGATCATGAAAACAAACACTCTTTATTTGAGTCAGGGGCAATTTTAATTTATCTAGGAGAAAAAAGTGGAAAATTTTATTTAGAAAAAGAAAAAAAAGAAATCAATCAATGGTTAATGGCACAAATGGGTTATATTGGTCCTATGATAGGTCAGCATCACCAGTTTCATCATTACAATCCCGGTAAAAGTAAATTTGGAGAAGATAGATACTTTAAAATAACAAAAGAAATATATAAAATTCTAGATAATAGATTGTCAGATTGTAAATTTCTAGCAGGAGAAAGTTATACTATAGCTGATATTGCTACTTTTCCTTGGATTGCAAGACATGAATGGCACGATATTGGATTAAAAAAATTTAAACATTTAAGCAGATGGTATGAAATTATTTCTTTGAGAGATGCTGTAGTAAAGGGATTTGATTTATTAAATGAAAATGAAAAAATTCCAGTTGTTAGCTAGATTTCAGTATATATTTTCTCATTTTTCTCATGTTTTTCTTGGGCCTCAATAGATAGGGTGGCAATGGGTCTTGCAATTAATCGTTTAATACCAATTGGCTCTCCTGTTTCTAGACAATATCCATAGGTATCTTCTTTTAATCTTTTTAAAGCTGAATCAATCTTGTTTAAAAGTTTCCTTTGTCTATTTGCTGTTCTCATCTCAACATTCTTTTCTGTTTGAGAAGATGCTTGGTCCAATATATCTGCTGAAGATATGCTTTCATCAGATTCTGAAAGGTAAAGAGTTTTTTGATTTGACTTAATAATTTCTTTTTTCCAGCTTATTAGTTTTGTTTTAAAGAATTTCTTATGTTTTTCACACATATACTTTTCTTTTTCACTAGGTATATAAGCTTTTATTTTTTTTTTAACCATAATTAAAGATTTTAGAGGAGCGGAGTATATGTAAGAATATATTGCTGTCAAGCGATCTAATTTGTATTATTTTAACCATAATTTTTTAACATAATTTTAACAAAATAAACTAAATTAGGATATTAAAGAAATATGAAAATTAACAAAAAAAACTATTACAATATTTTCTTAATATTTTTATCTTTTCACCTTTTAATTTGGACTTTAATACCCTCAATAACAAACAACAATCTTCCACTAGATACTATAGAAGCTCTAGCTTGGAGTAGTAATTTAGATTGGGGTTTTAGCAAACACCCACCTGCAAGTGCTTTTTTTGTTGAAATTTTTTACCAAATTTTTGGTAATCAAGATTGGTCTTATTATTTACTTAGTCAAGTATTTGTAATTTCATCATTTTTTATAGTTTGGAAATTTTCTAGAGAGATTTTCAAAGACAAGGCCCACTGTCTGATTGCAGTACTATTATTAGAGACTATATATTTTTATAATTTTACATCACCAGAATTTAATGTAAATGTTAGCCAACTACCTTTTTGGGCGTTAACAGTTTTTTATTCTTGGAAATGTTTTAACCACAACAATTTAAAAGATTGGGTTCTTTTAGGATTATTTGCAGCGCTAGGTTTTTTGTCTAAGTATTTATTTATTTATTTATTAGTAGCTATAGAAATATTCTTTATATATTTTATTTTAGCAAATAAAAGATTTAGTTATAAATATTTAATTTCAGGTGCTATTTTTATATTAGTTCTTTTGCCTCATCTGAACTGGTTGGTAGAAAATGATTACATAACTATTAATTACGGTCTCGATCGCACTGGATCTGCTGACCCAGTTATTGTTAATCACTTAATTTATCCACTCATATTTTTTTTTAAACAAATAGGAATCTTAGTTTTATTTTTTCTTTCTATTTTCTTTATCACTTCAAGGATTAAACTTAAGTTGAATTTTAAAGATAAGAAGTTATTATTTTTAATAGCTATTAATATTATTCCTATAACTTTAATGTTTTTAACTTCTTTGTTTCTAGGAGCTAAAATTAGAACTATGTGGATGACACCATTTTATTTATTTTTAGGAGTCTTAGTTGTTTACGTTGTTCAAAAACAAATTGATTTAAAAAGAATAAAAAGATTTATTTATATAATTTTAGCTTCAAGTATTTTTTCAGTTTCTATGTATTCATACATTTCAATTGTAAACGACAATAAAAGAACAGATTATCCCGGGAAAGAAATTGCAGACTTAGTACAATCTAGATGGGATAGAAATTTTTCTAATAACATAGCTATTGTTATTGGGGATGAATGGCACGGGGGAAATTTATCTTATCATTTAACTTCTCGACCTATATGGTTTAATGATTCTATACCCAAAGATTTAAATTATGATGGTGGAGTAATTTATACTGGCAACAAAAAGGTTTTAGAAAAAATATGTCCTGGAATATTTGGTTCTATAAAAAATCAAGGAATATGTATGATTGGAAGTAAATGAAAAAAAAAATTAAAATCTTAATTCCAATTTATAATGATTGGAAATCAGCATTTAAACTTTTAGAAAGTATAGACCAACTAATTTTTTATGAAGGAAATGAGGTCTCTATTTTTATTGTAAATGATGGTTCATTAGAACAAAAGCCTAACACTAATATGATATTTAAAAATTTAGCATCTGTACAGATAATCAATATGAAAAATAACAAAGGACATGCGAGGTCTATTGCTGCGGGATTAAAATATATTTATGAAAAAGTAGAATTTGATTATTTAATCCCAATGGATGGCGATGGTGAAGATAGGCCAGAAGAACTTAACCCACTCATTAGAAAAATTTATGAAGAGCCAAACACTATAATTACAGCAAATAGAGTAAAAAGATCAGAGAACTTTATATTTAAATTTTGTTATATAATTCATAAACTTTTAACTTTTATTCTTACTGGGCAGTCTATTAAATTTGGAAACTATACCTGTCTATCAAAAGAAGCTGTCGCTAAAATAGTCAGAGAAAAATCTACTTGGAATAGTTTTTCAGGTTCTTTAGCAAAATTATTTCAAAACAGAAAATTTATTCAGTCAATTAGAGGTTCTAGATATTTTGGACCTTCAAAGATGAGCTTTATCAATCTTCTAAAACATTCTCTTTCAATTATTTCTGTTTTTAAGAAAACTGCATTTATTAGAATAATAATTTTTTTAACAATATACTTTTTTATAATTTCAAGTCACATTTCACTGATTACATTAACTCCAATCTTTTTTATTTTTATAATAATTATTTCTGTTTTTATTTTATCAAAACGTGAAAATATAGATGAATTTAATAATTCATTAGAAAATATTAATGATATTGAAATACTTAAATAATATTTAACTTTTATAAAAACTAATTTTTTTTCCAGTTATATTGGTTTTAATAACAAAAATATTTCCTGAATTTTTATCCAATTTACCATTTGTTTTATTGAAATTTTTTGCTGAAGTTATAAATAATAAATTAAGGTCTTTTCCACCAAAACATATACTAGTGGGTCTTTTTATTGGCATCTTTATTATCTTATTTATTTTTCCGTTAGGAAAGTGTCTTATTACACAGCCACCATCCCAATAAGCTACCCAAATATAACCCCCAGAGTCGACACAAATACCATCTGGATAACCTCTGTTTTTTGGAACTTTAATTAAGATTTTTTTATTAGTTAATTTTCCTGATTTTATATTAAAAGAATATGAATAAATAATTCTTTTATCACTTGCTACAAAATATAAATTTTTATTATCTGGACTCCAGTCTATCCCATTTCCTATTACAAAATTTCTGTCAACCACTGTAGGTTTTTTGTGAGGATTGACAAACCATAACTGTCCTGTTTGATTTTTTTGTTGACTGTCCATAGTTGAAAGCCACAGTCTTCCAAGACAGTCACATTGGCCATCATTAAATCTATTTTGTTTAGGTTCATTAATTATTTTAATGATTTTAGTCATAATCTTTTTATTTTTTTTTACAATTTTAAGTATTTTATTTTTAGATGTGCCAATCCAAGTATCTTTATTTTTAGCAGGCAACAAACAACTAATATTTTCAGATATTTTATATGATTTTAAAATATTTTTTTTCCACACAAAAAACCTATTTGACATAATGTCAACAAAACTTAATTCACAGGTTTTATGATTCCAGACAGGGCCTTCACCAAGAGTGGTATTACTTTTAATTAAAACTTTAGGCTTTGAGTAAATTAACATTTTCATTTAAATAATTATTTAAATTAATTGATCAAATAAAGTAGTATAATTTTTATTATTTAAATTAAAAATGAAAAAATATAAAATATTACTAGTCGGATTAGGCTCTATTGGCAAAAATTTAGCTAAGTCATTAACTGACAAGGGATATAATATTAATATTTGGGACAAGGATCAAAAAAAAACCTTTGCTTTATGTAAGGATTTAAGAATTGATTATAAAAAAAATATTTTAAAATCTATAAAAAAGAAAAACACAATTATTATTTTGGCTATACCCGCTGGTTTAGCTGTAGATAGTTTTATTCAAAATAATACTAAATATTTTAAAAACAAAAGCTATATTGTAGACATAGGCAATAGCCATCCAAAAGATACTATAAGTCGCTTTAACTATCTTAAAAAAAATAAGATAAAATATATATCATGTGGATTTTCTGGTGGGGCTCATGGCGCAAGAACTAATGCATCATTAATGGTCAGTTGTGATGTTAGAGAATTTAATTTTTTGAAGAAATTATTTTTGGATATTATTGGGAAAAATAACAAGAAATTTCTTAAAAGAATTGGAGAAAATCCAAATTCTGGAAATTATACAAAAATAGTTCATAACGGAATAGAATATGGAATCATGCAAGCAATAGCTGATTACTATTTAATTATGAAAGAAGTTCTTAAATTAAATAATGATGAAATAATTAAAGAATTTACTAAATTACAAAAAATGATAGGTAATAGTTTTTTAATAAGAATAACTAAAAATATTATTAAAGAATCAAAATTTAAAAAAAGTTTAATAAGTAATATTTTAGATATTGTAGATGATAATAATACGGGTGGATGGGCGGTAAGTTTAGCCGCTGATTGTAAATTTCCTATACCAGCCATTTCATCTTCAGTTGAAGCCAGATTTATTTCACGACAAAAAAGAATTTTTAAAAATTTTAAGATAAAGAACAAAGATAAGATTGAATTACATGAAATTAAAAATAAAATGTTAGATGTTTTGAATCTTGCAATTATAGCTTCATATTTACAAGGCATTGGTCTTTTGCAAGAAATAATTAATAAAAAAAAGATTAAGATTAATTTGAAATATGTACTTCTAAGCTGGATGAATAACAGTATTATCCGTTCAGACTTGTTAAAAAAATATTATTCTCAAATTAAAAATAATAAAATTAATATTAACTCTATATTTAAAAAAGATTTTTCAACCACTAAAAATAAAGATTTATTAGATGTGTTAGTCTTTTTAACAAAAAATAATTTAGCTTTAACCTCTATCAGCTCACTTTTTACTTGGACTAATTTATTAGTAAAAAAAAAGAATATTTCATTTAGTTTAATCCAAAAACAAAGAAATTATTTTGGTGGTCATAAACTTAGGTTTCATAAAGGATAAAGCTAGAATGGCATATTATTTTTTTTTAGTTGGACCCGCAGGATGTGGAAAAAGTACTATCGCTAAAAAAATAAAAAAAAAATTGAATTTAAATTTTTTTGAGGGAGATAACTTTCATTCAATAAAAAATATAAATAAAATGAAAAAAGGCATTAAGTTAACTTTTAATGATAGATTGCCATGGCTTAAAAAGATTAATAAAAAACTTAAACAGTATAATCACTTAGATAAAAAGCACATTATTGCCTGTTCTGCTTTAAAGAAAAAATACAGAAATATTTTAAAAAAAGATTTAAATTGTGTATTTTTTTTATATTTAAAATGTGGAAAAAAAGAACTCTTAAAAAGAAATTTTTCTAGAAACCATTTTTTCCCAAGCAGCTTAGCTGTTAATCAATTTATAATTTTTGAAAATTCTAAAGATTTAATACAAATTAATGCTAAAAAAAGCATTCATAATGTATCGAAGGTAATTGAAAAAAAAATTAAAAATATCATCAAAATTAAATAAATATAGTTATACAGCTTTTATTTTTGGTAGTGAATTAAAATTAGCTGTATCTATTTTTGAAGAATAATTTCTTTTCATATTCCATCTTTTATTAATTCCAGCTTCAGCTAAACTTAAGGTTGATCGACCATATTTATAATTAGTATTATCAATAGATTTCATTAAGTTTTCAATTTTAATATCTTTTATTGAAGAAAATAAATTTTTACTTTCTTGGGAATTAGATAAACCAGATAATGTTATTCCTGTTTTTTGATATTGGTAACCTTTTTTAAAAATTTCTTTTAATGCGGCTAAAGCTGTTTTAACTATTTCAATACTGTTATTTGTAGCGATTGGGAAATATATAGTTTTAGATTTAGAATAGTATATTCCTTTGTTTTGAAATGGACTTGTTCTAACAAAAACAGTTATAGACTTAGCAACTAAAGACTCTGATCTAATTTTTTCTGAACCATTTAAGCAATAGCTTGTTACAGATTCTTTTAACTCTTGAAAGTTTTCAACTCTTTTTCCAAAAGACCTTGAAACTACACAACTTTTTCTTTTTGAGCTTTTAGTTTCCAAAGGTATACAAGAAATACCCCTAAGTTCCATTGCAGTTCTAGAACTCAAAACGTTAGAACTTTTTTTAATCCAAGTGTTAGAAATGTTTTTTAATTGTTTAGCGTTATAAATTCCATTTTTATGGTAAAATTTGGTAAGTTGTTTTCCAACTCCCCATATATCATTAATTTCTATTTTTTCTAATATTGAGTCAATATTTTCAATTCCTATTAAGCTGGTGACACCAGATTTTATTTTTTTTGCAATATGATTTGCTACTTTGCTTAATGTTTTAGTTTTTGCAATACCAATACTAGTTGGTATTCCAGTCCATTGTAAAACAATGCTTCTAATCTCTTTACCTACATCTTCAGCTTCATTATCAGGAAAATCACTTAGATCTAAAAAAGCTTCGTCTATAGAATATATTTCTATTTTAGAGTTAAACCTTTTTAAAGTTCTCATTACTCTTCTAGACAGATCACCATACAGAGCATAGTTAGATGAAAAAACATGAACTTTATTTTTAATTATTATATTTTTAGCTTTAAAATAAGGTTCTCCCATTTTGATACCTAGCGCTTTTGCTTCATTTGATCTTGAAATTATACAACCATCATTGTTTGATAAAACAACCACAGGTTTATTTCTCAACTTAGGATTGAACAGTTTTTCACATGAAACATAAAAAGAATTACAATCAACTAGAGCTATTTTTTTAGTATGTTGAATGGATGACATAAGTGACAACTCCCCAGATGAATACATCGGACTCATCATTTATAACTATTTTGTCTTCAATTTTTTTTGAACCCGACGTTAAAAATTGATCATCTTTAGATTTAATAAAACTTTTAACAACTAATTCGTCATGAACATTTGCAACTACTGTTGAAAAATTTTTAGGTTTTAAGCTTCTGTCAATAACCAATAAATCACCATCATAGATACCAACATCAGTCATAGATTTACCCTGAACCCTAATAATAAAAGTTGCTGGAACATTTTTTATTAAATGAATGTTGAGATCCACATCTTCTTCTATGTAGTCCGTTGATGGAGAAGGAAAGCCAGCGCCTGCTTTATGCAAATAAAAGGGAATAGTTAATTTCATGTTCTTGTTTTGTTCTAATTAATACCCTATTTATACAATACAGTCAATAGGTTGTATTTTGAGTCTGTAACTGAATCAAAGAAGAATCAAAACGTGAACACCCAAACTACATTTAGTATATTTGTGGATAAGTTTGACCAAAGATAGTTTAAACTTCACATAGAAATGAAAAAAATTCTACTAATTGTCGTTTTGGGCTTAATTATAATATCTAAAGCCATGGCTTATGAAGAAGCAAATTATGAGACAGTAAAAACAAATAAGGTGTATGAGATCAGAAAATACTCTGATCGTTTAGCCATTGAAACATCAAGCTCAAATCAAGATAGTGGTTTTAGAAAATTATTTAGTTATATCTCTGGCAATAATGATATCAATGAAAAAATTAAGATGACAACACCAGTAACTCAGATAAAAAAAAATGGAAACATGACTATGCAATTTTACTTACCTTCAAAATTTAACAAAGATAATACACCGAGTCCGTCTAATTCAGATGTAAAGATTTTAAATATTAAAGGTGGCTACTATGCAGTTATTAGATATTCAGGAAGAGCTTCTGATAAAAATTTTGTTAAATATAAAAGTATTCTTGAAAATGAGTTAAAAAAAGACGAGATATCAATTTTGAGCCCACCTATTAAAGCAACTTATAATAGACCTTTTACACTACCTATGCTTAGAAGAAATGAGGCAATGTTTGAAATTAATATAAAAAATAAAGGAGAAATATAAATGAAAAAATTAACATGTCATTGTGGCGAAGTAGAAGCAGAAGTAATTTTACCTGAGAAATTAGAAAAAGTTTTAAGATGTAATTGTTCGATTTGTAAAAGAAAAGGTTACATTATGACAATGGTAGGGGGTGATGATTTCAAAATTAAAAAAGGACAAGAACTTTTAACTTTATATCAATATCACACTAAAGTAGCTGAACATTATTTTTGTTCTAAGTGTGGAATTCATACCCACAATAAGCCAAGAAGTAATCCAAAAATATTTGGTATAAATATTGCTTGTATAGAAGGTGTAAATCCTTTTAAATTAGAAAATATAGCCTTGAACGATGGTGAAAATCATCCTCTTGACAAAAAATAATAAATTCTTATGCAATTAGTGGATAAGTGTTTTTCTAAAGTAAAAGATGATTGTTTAAATTATATTTCTTCTCAAGAAACAGAATCAGAAAAATTTAGAAATAAAAATAAGTTAATAAAATCTTTTTTAATACCACAATGTATCTGGATAGCAAAAAAAGTAAATAAAAAGAAAACTTTAATTATTGGTGTAGCAGGAGGTCAAGGCACAGGAAAAACTACTATCTCAACAATCATAACATTGATTTTAAAAAAATATTTTAAATTTAATGTTCTTAATATTTCAATAGATGATTTTTATAAAAGTCGAAAAAAAAGATCTATATTGTCTAAAAGAATACATCCTTTGTTAAAGACCAGAGGTGTTCCAGGCACCCATGATATTGAAATGATAAATTTATTTTTTAAATCTCTAAAAAGGCAGAAGTTTAAAAAGACAAATTTACCAAAATTTCAAAAATCCATAGATGATCGTTTACCCAAATCTAAATGGCAAAATATTAACATCAAGCCAGAAGTAATTATTTTTGAAGGTTGGTGTGTTGGTGCAAAACCTCAGTCTTCATATCTATTGAAAGAACCAATAAATAGTCTTGAAAAAAATGAAGATAAAAATCTGATATGGAGAAAATATTTTAATGACATGCTTAAAAAAAAATATAAAAATACTTTTTCTATGATTGACCATATCATTTTCATGAAAGCACCAAGTTTTAGAATGGTACTTAAATGGAGAATGATTCAAGAGAAAAAATTGAAAAATAAATCAAATTATAAAAAAAAGATCATGTCTAATAGTCAGGTTAAAAGATTTGTTATGTTTTATCAAAGAATTACCACTCAAATGATAAAAGATTTAACTAAATCAGCTTCAATAGTTATGTTATTAAATAACCATCATGAAATTAAAAAAATTTTTTTTAAGAAGTAATATTCTTTCAGCTAAGTATTTAATTTTATCTTTTTTGATAATATGCCCGAATATTTCATTCGGCTTGACGTTAATGAACTCAGTTCAGGAAGCTTATCTCAGTAACCCTAAATTAAATGCTGAACGTGCAAATGTTAAAGCTGCCAGCTTTGACAAAAAAAGTGCTTTAAGTGAATTTAAACCTAGTATAACTGTTTCTGGTTATATTAGCCAGCAAGATAATGAAAAAGGAAGTGAGTCAAATTTTAAACCATCAGAACAATCAATACTTATAGAGCAAAAAATTTTTCAAGGTTTTGGTGGGCTAGCTAATCTTAAAAAGGAAAATTATGATTATCAAATTTCAAAATTTAATTTAAAAAAAATTGAGCAAGAAATTCTTTTATCCGCAATAGATGCACATACAAATGTTTTGTTGAGTATGGAAAAAATAAATATTAATAGTTTAAATGTAGATTTATTAGAAAAACAAGTAGAAACTGATCAAGCAAGACTTGAAACAGGAGAAATCACTTTAACAGATTTATCCCAATCAGAAGCTTCTTTAGCTGGAGCAAGAGCAAAACTAATTTCAGCAGAAAATGATTTAATTATAAGTAAATCTAACTATGAAAAGATTGTTGGAAAAGTATTGTCTTCTGAAATAATTGAAATTGGAGAAATTAATTTAAGCTTACCAAACAGTTTATTAGAAGCATATAGAATTTCAAAAGAAGAAAACCCTGATTTAAAAATAGCTTTTTTAGAAAATGAAAAAGCTAAAGAAGAGGTAAATATTGCTAGATCGGATTTAGCTCCATCTGCCACTTTATCATATAAACTTTCGGAACAAGATGATGTAAGTACAACGGTTAAAGAAAGAAAGCAACAAACTCTTAAAGCTACAGCAACCTGGCCATTATATTCAGGGGGGAGCAATATTTCATCCTTAAAAAAATCGAAAGAAATTAAAAATCAAAAAGAATTACTTTTAATTGATGCAAATAAATCAGTTAACACAAGTGTAGCAAACGCCTGGACAAATTTTCAGTTGACTGAGTCTGTTCTAAATTCAATAAGACTACAAGTTAAAGCTTCAGAAATTGCAAACGAAGGAATTACTTTGGAATATGAATCTGGAACTAGTAGATCTACTTTAGAAGTTATTCAGTCGAATGGAATTTTACTATCTTCAAGAATAGATCTTGCTGTTTCTAAAAGAAACTTTTTAATTTCTAAATTTAATCTTTTGTCGGCTATAGGAAGGTTAACAGCTGATCAACTGGGTTTAAAAAATTAACAATATTTGACTAAGTTTTTAAAAATAAATACTTAAGAAAAAGGCTCTATTTTATTGAGTATAATTAGCTATTGATAAAAAGAACAAAATGTGTACATTTAATAGTATGATTCGTAATAAAAATATTAACAAAAAAAGGCTAAAATGACCAAAAACAACTTAAAAATAGTTAAAACAGGTAAAAACCAAGAAGCAGAAGATAAAGAAAAAAGTAAGGCTTTAGATGCAGCAATAAGCCAAATAACAGATAACTTTGGAAAAGGTTCTGTAATGAAACTAGGACAACAATCAGCAATGGATGTTGAGTCTGTTTCAACTGGATCTTTAAGTTTAGATTTAGCCCTTGGTATAGGTGGACTTCCAAAAGGAAGAGTTGTTGAAGTTTATGGACCAGAATCTTCAGGAAAAACAACATTAACATTACAAGTAATAGCAGAAGCACAAAAAGCAGGTGGAATATGTGCATTTATTGATGCTGAGCACGCTTTAGACCCCGTGTACGCTAAAGCTTTAGGAGTAAAAACAGATGAGCTTTTAATCTCACAGCCAGATACTGGTGAGCAGGCATTAGAAATTGCTGACACATTAATAAAGTCAGGCTCTATATCAGTATTAGTTGTTGATTCAGTTGCAGCATTAACCCCAAGAGCTGAAATAGAAGGTGAAATGGGAGATCATCACGTAGGTTTACAATCAAGATTAATGAGTCAAGCGTTAAGAAAATTAACAAGCTCAATATCAAGAACAAATACTATGGTGATATTTATTAACCAAATCAGAATGAAAATAGGAGTAATGTTTGGAAATCCAGAAACAACATCAGGAGGAAATGCATTAAAATTTTATTCTTCTGTAAGAATGGATATTAGAAGAATAGGAGCTATAAAAGATAAAGATATAATTATAGGTAACTCAACTAGAGTAAAAGTAGTTAAAAATAAAGTTTCACCACCATTTAAAGTAGTGGAATTTGATTTGATGTATGGAAAAGGTATTAGTAAAACTGGTGAACTTGTTGATTTAGGTGTAAAAGCTGAAATAGTTGAAAAAGCAGGAGCGTGGTATGCTTATAAAGGAGAAAAAATAGGTCAAGGCAGAGAAAATGCTAAAATTTATTTAGAGAAAAATCCTAAAATAGCAGCTGAAATAGAAATGACAATAAGACAGAAAGCTGGTCTAGTATCTAAAAAAATTGAGGGAAATCCATCTCCAAAAGAAAAAATTAGCGACAAAGAAGAAGAATAAAACTTCTACAACTAGTCAACACGAAAGGCTGCATGCAGCCTTTCGTATCCCTACAACTTAGAATAGACAATAAAATAAAAAGTAGACATTGGGCCCTTTATATAGACAACTTAAAAAATATCTGTATTTAATAGAGTGTGAACCAAATTTTATTAACAGATATTAGAAAAAAATTTTTAAATTATTTTAAGAAAAACAATCATCAAATTGTTGATTCTAGCAATTTAGTTCCTAATAACGACCCAACTTTAATGTTTACAAATTCAGGAATGGTTCAGTTTAAGAATGTTTTCACTGGATTAGAAAAAAAACCTTTTAAAACAGCTACTACTTCACAAAAATGTGTAAGAGCTGGTGGGAAACATAATGACCTTGAAAACGTGGGTTATACTCCTAGACACCATACATTTTTTGAAATGCTAGGTAATTTTTCATTTGGTGATTATTTCAAAGAGGAAGCAATTCATCTAGCATGGAACTTATTAACTAAAGAGTTTGCTTTACCTAAAGAAAAATTATTAGTTACTGTTTACTCCGAAGATAAAGAATCTTTTAAATTATGGAAAAAAATTGCAGGTTTAAATGAAGATAAAATTATTAAGATATCGACAACAGATAATTTTTGGTCAATGGGTGACACAGGTCCATGTGGACCATGTTCAGAGATTTTTTATGACCATGGTAAAAAATTAAATGGAGGACCGCCAGGAAGTCCTAATGAAGATGGTGATAGATTTATTGAAATTTGGAACCTTGTATTTATGCAGTATGAGCAGATTTCTAAAGATAAAAGAATTAATCTACCTAAACCTTCGGTTGATACTGGTATGGGCTTAGAAAGAATGACAGCAGTATTACAAGGAACACATGACAATTATAATATTGATCATTTTAAAAAAATTATGGAGGCTTCTTCAGATATTATAAAAGCTCCAATAGATAATAAAACAATAGCAAGTCACAGAATAATAGCTGATCATTTAAGAGCGTGCAGTTTTTTAATAGCTGAAGGAATACTTCCGTCTAACGAAGGAAGGGGTTATGTTCTAAGGAGAATCATGAGAAGAGGAATGAGACACGCACATACTTTAGGTAGTAAAGATCCAATTTTTTATAAATTATTTGATGTTTTATTATCAGAAATGAACAGTAGTTATCCTGAGCTTGGAAGAGGTCAAGATTTAATTATTGAAACTTTAAAAAATGAAGAAGAAAAATTTTCTTCATTACTTAGTAGGGGAATGAAAATTTTAGAAGAGAATCTTGAAAAAGTTAAGAATAATATTTTACCAGGCACTGTAGCTTTTAAATTATATGATACTTATGGTTTTCCTTTAGATTTAACTTCTGACATTCTTAGAACTAAACACATTAAAGTAGATATAGCAGCTTTTGAAAAGGAAATGAAAGAGAGTAAAAAATTAGCTAGAGCTAACTGGAAAGGATCAGGAGATAAAATTGTTGAAGAAAAGTGGTTTAAAATTAGAGATGAGCTAAACCCAACTGAATTTTTGGGTTATGAATTTAATAAAACAGAAGGAATTGTTTTAAAAATTTTAAAAGATAGTGATTTTGTAAAAGAGGTTAAATCTGGAGATGAAATAGAAATAATAACAAATCAAACACCTTTTTATGCAGAATCAGGTGGTCAAGTTGGTGATCAAGGCATTATTTATTCATCAAATTGTAAAATTATTATATTTGATACATTAAAAAAAATGGGAGATCTCCATGTCCACAAAGGGAAAGTAGAAAAAGGTATTTTAAAAGTTGGGGATAGCGTAAACTTAGAAATAGACCAAAATAAAAGAAATGATACAAGGGCATACCACTCAGCGACACATTTACTCCATGAAGCCTTAAGAAGAATACTTGGTAAACATGTTACGCAAAAAGGTTCTCTTGTTAGCTCCGAAAAACTAAGATTTGATTTTAGTCACAATAAACCAATTGAAAAAGAAGAAATAAAAAAGATTGAGAATGAAGTTAACAAAATGATAAATACTTCAAGTGAAGTTAAAACTAGAATTATGACACCTAAAGAAGCCGTTAATAATGGGGCTTTAGCATTGTTTGGAGAAAAATATGGTGAAGAAGTTAGAGTTTTGTCTATGGGAAAAGATATAAATGGTTTTTTTTCTACAGAGTTATGTGGAGGAACCCATGTTAAAAATACAAAAGATATAGGAGAATTTAAAATTGTTAATCAATCTGCTATAGCATCTGGAGTAAGAAGGGTTGAAGCTTTAAGAGATAAACAATTAGAAATTTTTAATAAATCTTTAAAAGATCAAAAATTTAATAAAAACAAAATTATAAACGATCAAATAAAAAAAGTTATTTTAGAATTAAATTTATTAAATATTAAAACTCAAATTAATGATAATTTACAACCATCAGATAATTTAAAAAATTTAAACAAGCAATTAGATCAAATAAAAATTAAAAATATTATTCAAAACAAAAATATTATTAAAGATAAAAAAGTAGGGGATTTTATTTTGAGATTCCAAGTTCTTGAAGGATTGCCTTTTAAAGAATTAAGAAATGTAGTTGATCAAGGAAAGAAAGATATTAAAAAAGGTGTTTTGCTAGTTTTTTGTACCTTTGAAAATAAAGTTGGTGTTGCGATTGGAGTAACTAAAGAACTAACAAGTAAATTTGATGCTGTTTATTTTGTTAAAAAAGCTGCTAATATTTTAGGTGGTAAAGGTGGTGGTGGTAGAAAAGATTTTGCCCAAGCTGGAGGAATTGATCAAAATAAAATTGAAGAAGTATTTAAAATATTAAGTAAAGAAATTAATTAATTTTTTTTTGTAAATTATTTTTTAAAACTTCTAAAAACTCGTTAGTAGTTAAGTATTTGTTTTTAGGACCAAGTAAAATAGCAAGATCTTTAGTCATTGATCCTTTCTCAACTACATCCACACATATCTTTTCTAATAAATTTGAAAAATTTATTAGATCACTGTTGGCGTCCAACTTACCTCTAAAAGCAAGTCCTCTTGTCCAAGCAAAAATAGACGCAATCGGATTTGTGGATGTTTCTTCTCCTTTTTCGTGTAATCTAAAATGTCGTGTAACTGTTCCATGAGCAGCTTCTGATTCCATTGTTTTACCATCTGGCCCTAAAAGAACACTGGTCATTAATCCTAAAGAACCATATCCTTGTGCTATTGTATCTGACTGTACATCTCCATCATAATTTTTGCATGCCCATATATAATTACCACTCCATTTCATTGCACATGCAACCATATCATCTATGAGTCTGTGTTCGTAGGTAATCTTTCTTCTTTTAAATTCATTTTTAAACTCATCATTAAAAACTTTCTCAAAAATATCTTTAAATCTTCCATCATATATTTTTAATATTGTGTTTTTTGTAGATAAATAAACGGGCCAATTTTTTATGATCCCATAATTAAAACAAGATCTTGCAAAGTCCTCAATGGACTTATCTAGATTATACATGGATAGAGCTATACCTGGGCCAGGAAAATTAAATACCTCAAATTTTTTTTCTTCTTTTTTGTCTTCAGAAGTCCATTTGATTTCTAGTTTACCTTTGCTTGGAACTTTAAAATCTGTAGCCCTATATTGATCTCCAAAAGCATGTCTTCCAATTACAATTGGATTTTTCCAACTTGGAACCAACTTTGGTAAATTTTTACAAATTATAGGTTCTCTAAAAACAGTTCCTCCTAAAATGTTTCTTATTGTTCCATTAGGAGATCTCCACATTTTTTTTAATTTAAATTCTCTTACTCTACCTTCATCGGGAGTGATAGTTGCACATTTTATACCCACTCCAAATTTTTTTATTGCTTTTGCAGAATCTATTGTTACTTGATCATTGGTTTTATCTCGATTTTTAATTCCTAAATCAAAATATTTAATGTCTATATCTAAATAAGGTAAAATGAGCTTTTTTTTAATAAAATCCCATATGACTCTTGTCATTTCGTCTCCATTTAGTTCAACAACAGGATTTTTTACTTTTATTTTTTTCATTAAATTCTAAAATATGGCAATTAAATATAAATGGTTTATATACATATTACTTTTAAAATAACAAATATATTAAAATGATTGAAACAATTTTTCCTAAAATACATAAAGAAGGTTATCGATTTTTAGTAATTGCCGTTTCAATTACTTTAATACTCTTGTTTATATCAAAATTTTTGGCCACTGTAAGTTTTATAATATCAGTTTGGGTGTATTATTTTTTTAGAGATCCAGATAGATATTCAATCAATGATGATAATTATGTAGTAAGTCCAGCAGATGGAGTAATTACAAGTATAGCAGAAGTTAATGGACCTACAGAACTGAATTTAGGTGAAAAAAAATTTACCCGTATTAGTATATTTATGAATGTATTTAATTGCCATGTTAATAGAATACCACTAGATGGACAAATAGAAAAAATAGTCTATATGCCTGGAAAATTTTTTAACGCTTCTTTGGATAAAGCAAGCGAAGAAAATGAAAGAAATTTAATTAAATTTAAAACAAAGAATAATGATGAAGTTATTATTGTTCAAATCGCTGGACTAATTGCAAGACGAATAGTTTGTGAAACTTATGAAAATCAAACAATGAAACAAGGAGAAAGAATTGGAATTATAAGATTTGGAAGCAGAGTAGATTTATACTTACAAAATTTTAAAATTTTATCAAAAATAAATCAAACAACAACAGCTGGTGAAACAATTTTGGCCAAAAAAAATATTCCTAATGATTGAAAACAATAAAAATATTAAAATTATTTCCAACAAGAATCCCAAGTCTTTACTTCCAAATACATTAACTATTATTGGAGTTTGTTTTGGGATTAGTTCTATAAAATTTGCTTTTGATGGACTATACGGAGCTGCAATTATTTCGTTAACTATAGCAGCGATACTTGATTCATTAGATGGAAGAGTTGCAAGACTTATAAAAGGAACATCAAAAGTGGGCAAAGAACTTGATTCTTTAACAGATGTAATAAGCTTTGGCGTTGCACCAGGTTTTGTAATGTATTTTTGGACAATAAAAGATTTAGGAAAAATTGGATGGTTGTTTGTTTTAATTTATGCTGTTTGTTGTGCTCTACGTTTAGCTAGATTTAATTTGACTTCTGTAGAAGTCACAGATGAATGGAAAAATAATTTTTTCGAGGGAGTTCCTTCTCCTGCTGGAGCAGGACTAGTTTTACTACCCTTGATATTAGACTTGAGTGGAATTTATATTTTTCAAAATAGTTCAATAATAAGTGTTTCGTTAATGTTTTTAACTTCAATTTTGATGGTAAGTAAAACACCAACTTATTCTGCAAAAAGAATTTATATACCAAGAAAATTAGGAGTTTTTTTATTATTAGGAATAGGAATATATTTTGGATTATTATTGACTTATACTTTTAAAACATTATTTTTTACAGGAGTTATTTATATAATATCAATTCCTATAAGTCTTATTCATTTTATAATTATTTCAAAAAGAAATAGTTCGACTTCAAAAAGTTTTAATGAAGATTTAGATAATGAGGACATTCTATAGCATGAAAGATGTTTGTTTAGTTTCAATGTCAGATGCAAAATACTTTAATTTATTAATGGAACTAGTTGATTCAGCTAGTTCATTTAAGGAAAGAAAAGATTTATCGATATGTATTCTTGATGCTGGTTTAACAGAATCACAAACAAATTTTTTAAAGCCAAAGGTAGATATAATAAAAAAAGCGGAGTGGGATATTAAAGTACCAAGCTATAAAGTTATGGGAAAAGAGTGGTTGAAAAGCCAAGTGTCCAGAGCATTTCTACCAGAATATTTTCCTGGTTTTAAAAAATATTTGTGGATTGATGCTGATGCTTGGATAAATTCATGGGAGGCTATAAAGCTTTATTTAAAAGGAAGCGATGAAAATAAATTAGCTATATCTACTACGGCTGACCGCTCTTATGGAAGAGTTTTAAGGGCTGAGTGGCTTTTTATGGGATTTGCAAAAATTAAGTCACAAAATTATAAACATGCCAAATCTTCTGGGTTTTCAGAAAAAATAGCAAGAAAAGTAGCTCTAATGCCACATTTAAATGTCGGAGTTTTTTGTCTTAATAATAATGCTCCCCATTGGGAAACTTGGCAAAAAAATTTAAAGATTGCTTTAAAGTCAGGAAAAATATTTGGATCAGAGCAAATAGCACTAAATATAACAATTTATTCTGATAATTTAAAAGCAGAAATATTACCATCATATTGTAATTGGGTTTTATTAGATAATTTAAAATTTGATTTATCTAAAAATACTTTTGTCGAACCATATTTGCCAAATCATGAAATAGGTATAATGCACTTAGCTGGAAAACATAATAATAAAATTAGATTTGATAAAGAATATTTAACAGAAATCCCTACTCTTAATGGAGATATAGTAAAAAAAAGCCTAAGGTATAAAAGAAAAATTGACAAAAATTATCAATAAAAAATTAAAAAACTCATCAAGGCATTGGATAGATAGACAAATAAATGATCGATTTGTTAAAAGAGCCCAAACTGAAGGTTTAAGGTCAAGATCTGCGTTTAAGTTAATAGAGCTTAACGATAAATATAAATTTTTAAAAAATGATATAAATTTAGTAGACCTGGGGTCAGCTCCTGGCGGTTGGTTACAAGTGGCAACAAAAATTGTAAAAAAGGGCAAAATAGTTGGTATTGACATTAAACCTATTGAAAAAGTAAAAGAAGTAGAATTTATTCTTGGTGATTTTTTAGATGAATTAAATCAAAAAAAAATTAATCTTTTTTTTAATAAAAAAGTGGATGTTGTCATGTCAGATATGGCCTCAAACACCACAGGTAATAAAGATACTGATTCTTATAGAACGGGAGAATTGTGTTTAAATGCAATAACATTTGCACAAAAAATGCTTCAAGAAGAAGGTTTTTTTATTTCAAAGTTTTTTATGGGATCAGTTTTTAATGAAATAGAAAATTCAGCTAAAAAAATATTTAAAGATGTTGTTAAATTTAAACCACGATCTAGTAGAAAGAAATCTCCTGAATTGTTTATTATTTGTAAAAATCTTAAGTAATAGGCTTTAAATTTTTAAAGAATCATATATAAACTTATATGGGTTCTATAAAAGAAGCATTAACATTCGATGACGTTACGTTAGCACCTAAATATTCAGAAATTTTACCATCAGAAGTTGATACAACTACCGTTTTATCAAAAACCTTAATTTTAAAGATTCCTCTATTATCATCTGCCATGGATACAGTAACAGAGTCAAAAATGGCTATAGCAATTGCAGAAAAAGGAGGTATAGGAATTATTCATCGCAATCTAAGTATTGATAAACAAATATTAGAAATTAAAAAAGTTAAATCTAAAAATTTAATTGTTGGTGCGGCTGTTGGTACTGCCCCAAATGAAATTAAAAGAGCAGAAGCGATTATAAAAGAAAAAGTAAATTTATTAGTGGTTGATACCGCACATGGCCATACCAAAAAAGTTGCAGATATAATAAGGATTATAAATAAAAAAAGATTAAAACAAACAACCCTTTGCGCAGGTAATGTTGCAACTGGAGAAGCAGCAAGATTTTTAATTAAACTTGGCGTAGATGTTATAAAAGTAGGAATTGGCCCAGGTTCAATTTGTACGACAAGATTAGTAGCAGGTATTGGAGTACCTCAATTAAGTGCAATCATGAACGTCAAAAAAGCTATAAAAAACAAAAAAACTAAAGTTATTTCTGATGGTGGAATTAAGTTTTCTGGAGATATTGCAAAAGCTTTAGCTGCTGGAGCGGATGCGGTTATGATAGGATCTTTATTTGCGGGAAGCATTGAGGCACCAGGAAAATTAATAAAAAAAGATGGTCAATATTATAAAAAGTTTCGTGGAATGGGGTCTGTAGGTGCAATGAACCAAGGATCTGCAGACCGCTATTTCCAAAAAATAAACAAAGATACCTCAAAATATGTTGCAGAAGGAGTTGAAGGATTAGTAAAATTTAAAGGCTCTATCAGAAGTATTATTTATCAATTAATTGGTGGTTTAAGATCTTCAATGGGTTATTTAGGTTCAAAAACAATAATTAATTTGAGTAAAAAACCCAATTTTATAAAAATTACTAAGGCTGGATTTTATGAAAGTATGATTCATAATGTGGAGCATGTTAAAAAAGATAACAATTATTAAATATGAAAAAAAACATTAAATTTTTATTGTTAAGTATTATTGTTTTATTTTTTATAAACTCAAAAGCTTTTTCCATAGAAAGTTTTTTTGAAGAAGGGTTAAAGCTTTTTAATAATAAAGAGATAAAAAAATCAAAATTTTATTTCCAAAAAGATATGGTATTTAATCCAAAATTTTCTAAAAATTATCTTTATTTAGCAAAAATTTACTTAAAAGAAAAAAATGATGATGAACAAGAAAAAAATCTTAATACTGTTTTAATCCTTGAGCCATCAAATGAAGAAGCTATCTATATGATGTTTAATTTGATGTTAAAAAAATCAAATTTTTCTGAAAGCAAAATGTTGATTGAAAAATTTGAAATTGCATGCTCAATAACTTGTGAAAAAAAAGCAGAAATGAAAAAAAGATTATTAATAAATGAAGATTCAAAAGAACAATAGAGAAAAAATAATCATCATTGATTTTGGATCACAATTTACCAAAATAATAGCAAGAAGAATTAGAGAATTAAAGATTTATTCAGAAATATATAATTATAAAGAAGCTAATAAAATTTTAAATTTTTCTAATATAAAAGGTATAATACTTTCAGGTGGCCCCTCAACTGTTGTAAAAAAAAATATATTTAGAATTAATAAAAAATATTTTAATTTAAAAATTCCAATGTTGGGAGTGTGCTATGGACATCAACTACTTTCTAAAGAGTTGGGTGGCAAAGTTAAACTTTCAAAAAAAAGAGAATTTGGTAGAGCATATGTTAAAAGTATAACGAATAGCCCAATAACTTCAAATTTTTTTGACCGTAAGGGTACTAGCACTGTTTGGATGAGTCATCAAGATACTGTTACGCAAATACCTATTGGCTTTAAAAGAATTGCATCAAGCCCCTCTTCTAAAAATGCAATAATTGGAGATGAAAAAAGAAAACTTTATGGAATTCAATTTCATCCAGAAGTTTCTCATACTATCAAAGGGAGGGTTTTGTTAAAAAACTTTGTTTTAAATATTTGTAAAATTAAAAAAAATTGGACTCCAGAAAAACAAAAAAATTTAATTATTAATTCTATCAGAAAACAAGTGGGGAATAATAAAGTTATTTGTGCTTTATCAGGTGGGGTAGATAGTAGTGTGTTGGCCATGTTATTGAATAAAGCAATTAAAAAAAATTTGACTTGCCTTTTTATTAACAATGGTTTGTTAAGAAAAAATGAAGCATCAGAGGTTATTAAATCTTTTAAAAAAATTAATATTAAATTAGTTTATATAGATGCTTCAAATATTTTTTTAAAAAATTTAAAAGGAGTAGATGATCCAGAACAAAAACGAAAAATTATAGGAGGTCTTTTTATTAAAATATTTGAAAAGTATTGTGAAAAAAATAAAAATATTAAATATTTGGCTCAGGGAACTCTTTATCCAGATTTAATTGAAAGTAAATCATTTACAGGCAGCCCAACATCAAAAATTAAATCACATCATAATGTTGGAGGATTACCCAAGAAAATGAAACTTTTATTAGTTGAGCCACTTAAAGAGTTATTCAAGGATGAAGTTAGAAATTTAGGATCTGAAATTTACCTACCAAAACAAATCTTGAATAGACATCCTTTTCCTGGACCTGGACTAGCAATAAGAATACCTGGAAAAATAACAAAAAATAAGATTACTATATTACAAAATGCTGATTATGTTTTTATAAATGAATTAAAAAAAACAAATCTCTATGACAAAATTTGGCAAGCTTACGTAGCATTGTTACCAGTAAAAACAGTCGGGGTTATGGGTGATGGAAGAACCTATGAGTATATTTGCTTGTTACGTGCTGTAGTATCAGAAGACGGCATGACAGCTGATTTTTATAATTTTAAAAATAATTTTTTAAGAGATGTATCAAATAAATTAATCAATAATGTTAAAGGCATTAACAGAGTTGTATATGATATTACATCAAAGCCTCCAAGCACAATAGAACTAGAATAAAAAATTTTCTTTATACCAAGATTTTTCTTTATAATTTAAAAAAGGATTTATTTTTTTTAATGTTTTAAAATTATAATTTTTAATATATTTTCTTTCTTCATTATTTAAAAAATCTATTTTAACCATTTCAGGATCAATTGGTGCATAAGTGAGGTTTTTAAATCTTAATAAATTTTGACCAAAAGTTGATACATAAATTAAATTTTCTATTCTTATTCCAAACTTATTTTCCAAATAGTAACCAGGTTCATTGGAAATTATCATACCTTTTTTGATGTTTATTTTATTTCCATACGATATAGCTTGAGGGCCCTCATGAACATTTAAAAAATAACCAACTCCATGTCCTGTACCATGTTGATAATTTAAACCCATTTTAAGCAAAGGTCTTCTTGCAACTTTATCAATTATAGAACCAGTGGTATTTTTTTTAAGTTTATAATTAACTACAGCTATGTGGCATTTTAAAACTTTTGTGAAAATTTCTTTGATTTTTTCATTCTGGTTTCCCAGTGGTATTGTTCTAGTAACATCAGTGGTTCCATAATGATATTGACCACCTGAGTCTACTAAATATAAGTCACCCTTTTGAAGTCTTTTATTACTTTTAGATGTAGGTTTGTAATGAATTATAGCTCCATTTGAACCTGTTGCAGAAATTGTATTAAAACTAGGAAACTTATAATCTTTAAAAAATTTTCTAAATGATTCTAATTTATTTGCTGCGCTTAATTCTGTTATATTTTTTTTTAAATAATTATTTTTAACCCAAATAATAAATTTAGTTAAAGCTGCCCCATCTAAAATATGAATTTTTTTAATATTATCTATTTCTTTCTTGTTTTTTATAGATTTAAATAAATAAATAGGGTCAATTTTTTCTATCAATTTAAATTTATTTAATAATATCTTTCTATAAAAAAAGGAGCAAGTTAAACTATCTATTACAATTTTATTTTTTGAGTCATATTTATTGATATGCGAATGAAATTTTTCAGGTGTAACAATATTAAGTTTTTTTCCAAAAAATTTTAAAAATTTTAAATCAATTTTACTTTTTGGAACTATTAAGTCCATATTACCATTTTTATCCAAAATTAAATTACAATTAGGAATGGGAGAAAAATCAGAATCGTGGCCTCTAATATTTAATAACCATGCAATATTTTCAGAAGCAGTAATAAGAATTTTATCTGCTTTATACTTTTTAATCTTTTGTATAACTTTATTTATTTTAGTTTTATGAGAAGTTCCTACTTCTTTTAACTTGAGTAAATAAAACTTTTTATTTTTTAAATTTGGTTTATTTTTCCAAATTTTATCAATCAGATTATAGCCAATAGGCTTTAAAGTTATTTTTTTTAGTTTATAAAGATTTTTTAAATTTAATTCAGTGTGAAGCCTTGGATCAAAACCAATTGTTATTTTTTTTTTAAAAGAATTTAGTACTTTTTTTGGTTTAGTTTTATGAATTTCTACTACTTTAAAGGGTTTATTTACCTCTTTTTTAGCTTGTATAGTGTATCTTCCGTCAACAAATATATAGCATTTTTTTTTAAAAATTAAGCCTATACCAGCTGAACCTGAAAATGATGATACGAATTTGAGTCTTTCTTTTGATTTATCTATATATTCCCCAAAATATTCATCATTTTTTGGAACTATATATCCATCAATATTATGAATTTTCATTAATTTTCTTAATTGTTTTATTTTATTCATAATTTTTTAATTTTCTTTGTAATCTTTTCCATCCTGGGCTTTCAATACCATCTTCATATTCAAAATCTTGGTTAAAATCAAAATCTTCTTTTGTAATACTTTCTTGATTATTTTGCTCAATATTTGCTTTAGGTAGCTCATCTATAAATCTTGATGGCAAAGACTCTAACCACTCACCACGATAAACCCTTCCCATAGAAAAAGAGATATAAGCTTCTTTTTTTGCTCTAGTAATACCAACATAGGCAAGTCGTCTTTCTTCCTCTAAAGCCTTATCACCTTTTTCTTCTAAAGATTTTTGATGTGGAAAAAGTCCTTCTTCCCATCCTGGTAAAAAAACAACATCAAACTCTAAACCTTTTGAGGCATGAATAGTCATTAGATTTATTTTTTCTCCATTCCAGTCCTCATCAATAGATGTTGCTAAGGTAACATGTTCTAAAAATCCTTGCAGATTGTCAAAATCTTGCATTGCTCTAATTAGTTCTTTTAAATTTTCTAATCTTCCTTCATTTTCAAAATCTTTTTTATCTTTTAACATTTTTGAATAACCAGATTCATCAAGAATTATTTCCATTAATTCAAAATGTTTTTTATTTTTTAAATCTTCTCTCCACTTTTTAAATAAATTTAATATATTTAATAAACTAACCTTTGCCTTAGCTTTAATCTTATTTTGTTCAATGAGTTCAAAAGCTGCATCTTCTAAAGTTTTTTTATTTTGTCTAGCCCAATCGTGTAATAATTTTACTGTTGTATCGCCAATAGATCTTCGTGGAACATTGATGATTCTTTCAAAAGCAAGATCATCATTTTTTTGATAAACTATTCTTAAATAAGCAATACTATCTTTAACCTCAGCTCTATCATAAAATTTTGTTCCTCCAACTACTCTATAGCCCATACCTATTTTTAAAAATCTTTCTTCAAATTCTCTTGTTTGAAATATAGCTCTTACAAGTATTGAAACATTATTTAATGAATATTTTTTTTTTATTTTATTTTCAATAATATCGCTCACATTTGTTGCTTCATCTCTTCCAGTTTTATAACAATTTAATTTAACTAATTCACCACTTTGTCCCGCTGTCCATAGCTTCTTTCCTAATCGACCATTATTATTTGATATGAGTCCTGAAGCTGTACTTAAAATATTTTGGGTAGATCTATAATTTTGTTCTAGTTTAAAAATTTTACTATTTTTATATAATTTATCAAAAGTTAAAAAATTTTTTATTTCTGCACCTCTCCAGCTATAGATTGACTGGTCGTCATCTCCTACGCAGCAAATATTATTATTAACTTTTGTTAATAAGTTTAACCACTTGCTTTGTATAAAATTTGTATCTTGATATTCGTCTACTAAAATATATTTAAAATTTTTAGAATATAAATTTAAAATATCCTGATTATTTTCAAATAAAACAACACAAAGTAAAATTAGATCACCAAAGTCACAAGTATTTAATATCTTAAGTCTTTCTTGATAAAATTTATAAACATTTAAAACAGCCCTTTCTAAAGGTAGATTTTTTGCCACAATAACATCTTGAGGCAATAAACCTTTATTTTTCCATTTATCAATATAAGATAAAATAAATTTTGGTGACAATTTTTTAACATCTATATTTTCTGCTTTACAAATATTTTTAATCAGTCGTGACTGGTCATCTTTATCTATAATTGTAAAGTTAGAATTTAGACCAACAGCTTTAGCATGTCTTCTTAAAAACTTTGCACTAATCGAATGAAAAGTCCCCAACCAAGGTAAAGAATTAATATTTTTATCTAAACTCAAACCAATTCTATTTTGCATTTCTCTTGCAGCTTTATTTGTAAATGTTACACATAGAATTTGACTCGCCCAGGCTTTTTTTTCATTGATTATATGGACAACTCTTGAAGTCAAGACTTTTGTTTTTCCTGATCCAGCTCCCGCAACTATTAAACAAGGCCCATCTAAATACGTTGTAGCTTCTTTTTGAATATTGTTTAAAAGATTTAAGTAATTTAATTTACTATTTTTCATTTTGGTTATATTTTATATTTTTTTTATAAACTTTACACTCGGCAAATTGTATTTAATACACAATGAACGAAACACTTAAAAGATATCAATTCTTCACACTATATGTATTAGGGTTTATATTTTTTGTTGTTTTTATTTACTTAAGTATCCCTTTATTTTTTGATTATGGTAAATCAAAAGAGAATATTAAAGAACAAATTTATAAAAATTTTCAGATTAAAATAGATATTAAAGGAGATATCAAATATAGATATTTACCTTATCCTCATTTGAGGATAGAGAAAGTAGAAATAAAAGATTATTTTGGTAATAAAAAAATAAATTCAAAAATAAAAGAGATTAAAGTACTAATACCTTTTACAAAACTTAAAAACATAAATAAATTTTCTTTTAATAAATTATTAATTAATAAAGGAAATTTTACTTTTGATTTAAATAATTTAAATTCGAATATAAAATATTTTATTAATAATTTTAAATCAAATCCAATAATAATTTCAAAAAGTAAATTCAATTTTTACGATAGGGGTAAGATAATTTTTTTTATAGATAATGTTGAATTTAAAAATCAAAGATTAAAAGGAAAGTTTATAAATGATGAGATCTCTATCCAAATTAAAGAGGTAAAGAAAAATTTTAAAGATTTAAAATTATTTATAAAATTAAAAGATTTAGGTATTTCCTCTGTTATTAATTTTAAAGATTATAAGAATTTTGATAAAGATTTAATTGGAAACGCTCAAATTAATTATAAAACCCAAACAATCACATCAGAGTTTTTATTTAATAAAAATTTTTTGAATTTAACAAATACAAAGTTTGCAAATCATCTTTTTAATGGCCAGTTAGATGGTAAGATTAATATTTATCCATTTTTCTTTTTTGATATTAATATGGATATAGATAAATTAAATTTTTCTCGTTTTATTAAATTTTTGAAAAAAAATAATTATACTAAAGATAACAATTACTTTAAATTAAATAATAAATTTAATGGAAATTTAAACCTTGATGTTAAAAAAATTTATTCTGGGAGTAAACTTATAAAATCAATCGAGTCAGAATTAGAATTTGTAAATGGAGGGGCTAAAATACACAAATTAGTTATGGATTTAGGTAAAATTGGAGCTAGTGATATTACCGGCGAGTTATTAAACAATGATCAATTTTCAAAATTAATTTTTCAACAAAATGTTTATATAGATAAATTAAGTAAATTCTATAATAAATTTCGATTGTTTAATTCAAACGGTAAAAATACTGGAACTTTACATTTATCTGCAATTTTAAATTTTAAAACCTTCAAACTCAACTTAATTGAGGCTTCAGGATTAGTAGCAGATAAAAATAAACTATTTGATGATGAATATAAAAAATTTATACAAAGAAATATAAATTTAGTTTTACTTGAAGAGGGATTGGTTAGTTTGTTTAATTTTAAAAAATTAAGTGAAGTTTTAAAAATAATTCAAGATAATTAAATTAAAATGGATTAACCATTTTTTTTGGATCTACAATTTTATCATATTCTTTTTCATTAATTAAACCGGATTTAACAGCCTCTTTTTTTAATGTAGTTCCATTCTTTAATGCAGTTTTTGCTATTTTTGCAGCATTGTCATAACCAACTTTAGGTGCAAGAGCAGTAACAAGCATTAGAGAATTATCTAAAAGCTCTTTAATTCTTTTTTTATTAGCCTTTATGCCTTTAACACAATAGTTTGCAAAACTTTTTGAAGAATCAGCCATTATATGAATAGATTGTAAAATATTGTGTATGATTAATGGTTTAAAAACATTTAGTTCAAAATGACCATGTGATCCTGCCATTGTAATACCATTATGATTTCCAATTACTTTGACACATACCATTGTTACTGCCTCACATTGAGTTGGGTTAACTTTTCCAGGCATAATTGATGACCCTGGTTCATTTTCTGGTAAAACTAACTCTCCATAACCTGCTCTAGGACCAGATCCTAAAAATCTGATATCATTTGCAATTTTCATTAAACATACAGCAGTAGTGTTCATTGTTCCAGAAAAGTTAACTATAGCATCATGAGAAGCTAACGATGCAAATTTATTTTTAGCTGGCTTAAATGGTATTTTAGTCATTTTTTTTAATTCTAATATAATTTTTTTGTCAAAACCTTTTCTGGTATTTAGTCCTGTGCCAACCGCAGTACCACCTTGAGCTAAAAAATATATTTCTTGAAGAGCAATTTCTATTCTTTTAATGCACTTGCTTAATTGTGCGTGATATCCAGAAAATTCTTGTCCTAATGTTATGGGAGTTGCGTCTTGGAGATGAGTTCGGCCAATTTTAATAATCTTATTAAATTGCTTTGTTTTTCTTTCTAACTCAGTATTTAGTAATGTTAAATAAGGAAGCAATTTTTCTTTAGTTTTAATTGCAATTGCCATATGCATTGCTGATGGAAAAACATCATTAGTTGATTGTGATTTATTTACATGATCGTTAGGATGTACAGGTTTTTTGCTGCCTAGCTTGCCACCAAGTATTTCATTAGCTCTATTAGCAATCACTTCATTTACATTCATATTAGTTTGAGTTCCTGAACCAGTTTGCCAAACTTTAAGAGGGAAATGATCTATAAGTTTACCAGATATAATTTCATTTGAAGCTTTTATAATTGCTTTGCTAATTTTTTTATCTATGTCACCACTCTTTGCATGTACAATAGCAGCTGCTTTTTTAATCATTGCAATAGATTTAATAACTATTGGCCTTACTAAAAAATCACCAATATCAAAATGTATGTTAGATCTTTGAGTAGAGGCTCCCCAATATTTATCGCTTGGGACTTTGATTTTACCTATACTATCGTGCTCTATTCTATATTTCATAATTTATAAATACACATCATATCAATATGTTTAAAATATGTTTAATACAAGTAAACTTTAATCTTTTAAACTAATAATATTATAATGTTTAGTTTTCCTTACTTTTATTTTTGGATTATCACACTTATATTTAGAATATAGGCAATCACTTTTTCTAATAAGTGTGGGTTCATAAAACCAAGGAAAATTTGTATATTTGTTCTCGTCACTTCGATTTAATTCTTTATTAATTCTGTCAATATTTTTTATATTAAATAGTAAAAGAGTTATTACAAAAACTATTTTAAAATTTTTAATAGAAATACTTTGAACATTTTTAGAAAATAGGTTTAATAAGCTATAAATAAAAATAATTATTACTGTTGAACCAAATCTTAATTGAGGAATAAGACTAAACCAAAGCAATATAGATAAAGAGGATAAACCAAAAAGCACTATTTTTTTGGTAGAAAAATTATATTTAGTAAAGTTTTTTCCTATCAGAAATAAAATAATTAGATAATAAAATATAAAGATTAACAAATGTTCAAATATTTTATAAAAAAAATGTTGATTGATCCAATTATCTACCCAATTAAAATTTTTTAAATATATCTCTTTTTCAATGCTTTTATCCTTTGACTGATGAGCAAAAGATTTTGCCCAGTATATTACAATGTTTTGTACTTTTTTTAGTTCATTTTTATCAATGGACCAGCTAACTATTTTTTTGTTTAAACAAGTGTTATTTAATGGGTAAAAAACACATCCAGTTTTTATGAAACTATTTCCTATAATAGTAAAAATTAGAAAAAAAAGTAATGAAATAACTAAAAAATTTTTTTTTAAATTAGATAATAAATTTTTAAATATATCTTTATTATATAATAAAAAGATTATAGGAAAAAATAAAATAGATGTTATTTTAACACAAATGGCAAAAATAAAATAATTAATTAACTTTAACTTTTCTCTGAATAAAAAATAATTAGAATCAATTATTTGAACAAAAAGATATAACAAAATAAATTGTGCTACATAGTCATATCCAAATTCACTAAGTCTTGTAAATTTTAAAATACAAAATAATAATAGCGTTGAGTAAAAAATTTTATTATTAACATGTTGTTTTTTATCATTAATTAAATGATATAAATGACCTAACAAAGATACAAAAATTAAAAAACTCGGCAGGTGAAATAATTTAAAACCAAAATAGGGTACATAAAAAATAATTTGAATATATGTAAAAATAGATGAATAAGCGTATCGAGGAGATAGATTTGCCAAACCTAGTTGTAGCTTAACTTCTGTTAATTCTTTTAAGTGTAAAAAGTGATATAATACAAAATCATCATGACTTTTAGATATTAATAACCCCACAAAAAATAAAGATAAGAATAAAAAATCTTGCTTTATTTTGTTTTGAAATTTTTGATGTTTTATAAAAATAATAAGGCCAAATATAAGTAGAAAAACATTAAAATATTTATTAGTATCTAAAAATAAATAAATTAAAAAACTTAATATTAATAATAATAAAAAACCATCAAAGCACAGTTGAAAATTATTTTTGTGGAAATTGTCTTTATATATATATTTATTTAAAATTATTCCATATCCAGCTATGCAAGAAAATGATAATATATAAACTGAAAAAAATAATAAAATATCAATCAATTTAAAAATCATGAAAATTTCTGTAATAGTTCCTTGTTATAATGAAGAAAAATATATAATTGAAGTTCTTAAAAAGATAAACTTACAAAAAAATACTTTCAACATCGAAATTATTGTATCAGATGACAAATCAACTGATAATACATTAGATATTTTAAAAAATTCATCTAACTTATATGATAAATTGGTAATAGGTGAGGTAAATAAAGGAAAGGGGGCTGCAATTAAACTAGCACTTGAGAAGGTAACAGGAGATATAACTTTAATACAAGATGCTGATTTAGAGTATTCACCTGAGGATTATAAAAAATTATTATTACCTTTTTTTGAAAAAAAAGCTGATGTAGTTTATGGATCTAGATTTTCTGGATCATCAGAAAAAAGAATTTTGTACTTTCATCATAGAATTGCAAATTTTTTAATAACTCTTTTTTCAAATTTATTAACTAATTTAAATTTTCAAGATATAGAAACTGGTTACAAGGTTTTTAAAACTGATATTTTAAAAAGATTAAACTTAAAAGAAGACTCATTTGGTTTTGAGGTTGAGGTTACTCAAAAAATTGCAAAACTAAACTTAAAGATATTTGAAGTTGGCATTTCATACTCTGGCAGAACATATTTGGAAGGAAAGAAAATTACTACCATTGATGCTTTTAAAGCAATTTATTGTATAATTAAGTATAGGTTTACTAAATAAACTTTATTAATATAGACAAAACAACACTTTTTTTGATAGATTTTTTTAAAAAAATTGTTAGATTTTACTTATTATGAAAATAGTAACTAAATTATTTTTAATTATTTTCTTAACAGCTTCAATTCAGCATCATAGCTATGCTGAAGGAAATTTGAAAAAAGATTTAAATAAAATCTCCCAATATGTTCATGAGTTGATACCTGGGGATGGAATAACAGAATTTGACTTTAAATCCAAAGAGTCTAGAGAACCAAGTTTTTCAATTTTAGCAGTTAGAGATATTGCAAAAAGTGAAAGAAGTAATTTTTTTACCCAATTTAGTTTACAAAACAACGATGTAGGGAGTGACGAAAGATATATTGCAAACTTAGGATTTGGTTATAGAGGCCTAAGTCAAGACGAATCCACAATGATAGGTTTAAATGGTTTTTATGATCGTGAACTTACAGAAGATCATGAAAGACTTGGCATTGGTATGGAACTTAGAGGTTCACTTTTTGAATTTAATATAAATAAGTATTTTAGATTGTCTAAGGCTAAAAATGTTAGTGGAACAGAAGAACAAGCACTTGGAGGAACCGATTACAATGCTAGAGGTCCTTTACCACATATGCCTTGGGCAAAGTTTAGTTGGACTGGATATAACCATGAAAAGGATGAAGCTGCTTCACACACGAGAGGAAATATTTATGCAGTTGAAATGGCTTTAACACCTTATTTACAATTTGATTTTGGTAGAGATATAGGACATGGTTTTGATGGACCAACTAATGTCGCAAATTTAACATATAAATATCCACCAAATAATAATATTACAACTTTAGTAGATGGCCTTTGGGATTCAAATATCTTTGAAGATCAAAGCTCAATGAAAGGACATCTTTCTGATAAGGTGAAAAGAAATAATGTTATAACAGTGGAAATACAAGGAGCGGTGATTATTACATCACAATAGGTATATGCATTTAACAAAAAAAATATTTTTAATTTTAATAAGTTTATTAGTTTTTAAATCTTCAGCTTATGCAGCCACTGGAGAAGCCACAGAATATAAAATTACAATGACATATTTAGTAATGTGTGAAGATGGAAGCACCTTGGCTACATGTAAAAACCCTGTGAAATTAGGAAGTGGAGAATCTGGTAGTATTGATATTGCTAACACAGCAGCGGGCGCTACAGCAGCTCAATATGGAAGTTTAGTTGCACTTAAGGCTGGCATAAAATACACACACATGAAAGTTACGATGAAAAGAGCAATTACTATTAAAGGGAATGTAGGAACCTGTTATACCAAAACAGGCAACAATGGAACTGCATCTACTACTGCGGCTGGATCAACTAGTAGTGGAGATCTTGGATCTACAACAGCATACATGGCAGTAGTTGGTAAGGGCAATGGTGATGAGATTAGATCAGCAGCAGAATCAAACGGTTCAGGAGCAGCTGATGCTGGAGAAATTGAAGCAGGTCATGAATATTTGAATTATACAATGGCGATAACACCAATAGTTATAACTACAAGAATTCCAGTAACAAAATTGGCATTTGGAACTACTAATGCTTTAGGCTTGGCAAGTTCTTGTACTAGCACATCTACTGGTCTTTATGGTGCTGAGCCAGATGTAAATATTTCTTTTCAGTAATTAAAAGTATATATTTTTCAATAATTTTTAACTTTTTTTTATGAAAAACATTCCAAATATTAATATTAAAATATCAAGTAATGGAATTGGTCGTTTAACAATCAATCAACCCAAAAGTTATAATGCATTATCCTCTATTACTCTTAAATCTTTAATTAAAGCATTTAGGTTTTTTGACAATGATAAGAAAACTAAAGTTATTATTATAGAAGGTTCTGGCAAAGGTTTTAGTGCCGGCCATGATTTAAAGGAAATAAGATCATTCAAAAATAAAAAAAAATATCAAGAATTATTTAATCTTTGCTCAAAACTAATGTTAAGTATAGTCAACAACAAAAAACCTGTAATTGCAAAAGTTCACGGAGCTGCTTTTGCAGCTGGATGTCAATTGGTGGCCACTTGTGATTTAGCATTTAGCACTCAAGATGCTATTTTTGCTACACCAGGGGTTAATATAGGTTTGTTTTGTAGTACACCAATGGTAGCAGTAAGTAGAAATGTAGGAAGAAAAAAAACAATGAAAATGCTTTTAACTGGAGATCCCATAAGCGCTAAGTTTGCAAAAGAAATTGGATTAATTAATGATTACTTTCCTAACTCAAAACTTGAAAAGCAAGTTTTGAATATAGCAAAAAGAATATCATCTAAATCAAACGTAACTATAAAAATTGGTAAAAAAGCTTTTTACAAACAATTGGAGATGCCTTTAAACCAAGCATATGATTTTACTAGTAAAATTATGACTGAAAATATGATGACATTAGATGCTAAAGAAGGGATCTCAGCTTTTCTAGAAAAAAGAAAACCCAAGTGGAGCAATAAATGAGTGATGATCAAATAAAGGATATTCTTAAAAACTCTAAAACGATAGCGATGGTTGGGGTAAGTTCAGAAAAAAAAGGTGAAGATCCAAAAAATTTAAAAAGAAAACCTGCAAATATAGTTATGAAATATATGCAAGGTTTCGGATACAAAGTAATACCAGTTAATCCTTTTGCAGAAGGAGAAACAATAAATGGAGAAACTGTATTAGGTAGCTTAGAAAAAATTTCAGAACAAATAGATATAGTAGATATATTTCGTCCATCAAAAGAAACACCTGCTTTTGCAAAAGAAGCAATTAAAGTTGGAGCTAAAACTTTATGGTTACAATATGGAATCCAACATGAAGAAGCTAAAAAAATTTCTGAAGATGCAAAAATAAAATATGTTGAGAATAAATGTATAAAACAAGAATACCAAAAATTATTTGAAAAATCTAATCCTGTATTTCCTGTATTAAAAAACTAAAATGAATCAAAAAAAAATTGATGGTGAATGTTTATTTTGTAAAACAAAAAAACATCAAATAGTTTTTGAAAATGATCTTGCATATTCAACCTACGATTCTTATCCAGTATCAGAAATGCATTGTTTAATTATTCCAAAACGACATGTAAAAGATTATTTTAGCTTAACCCAAAAAGAAATTATTGCTTGTAACTTGTTAATACTAGACATGAAGGGAAACATTGAAAAAAAAGATAATTTAGTAAAAGGATTTAATATCGGTATTAATTCTGGAAAAACAGCAGGTCAATCCATAATGCATTGTCATATTCATTTAATACCTAGACGCGACGGTGATGTAAAAAATCCTCAAGGTGGTGTAAGAGGAGTAATTCCTTCAATGCAACATTATACTAAAAAATTATGAATAAAACTAAAATTGGAATATTTATCAATTCAAAGTTACAACTTAAAGAAAATTCTGATTTAATAAGATGGCTTATTAACAAAGAAAATTTAGCAATTGAAATTTTAGTTATCAATAATAATTCTAATAAATTAATAAATTTTTTTCTCAATTGCATTTTAATCTTTGAAAATTTTTTTTCAAAGTCTGAAGAGTTAGAATTACCAAAATATCCCAATAATAAAATAATATTAAATGATAAAAATTTTTTTAAAAAAGATGATATTGAAAATATTACTAATCTAAACCTAGACATAATAGTTAATTTAACTCCAGAAAATTTTAAGGGGGAAGCATTCAAATTATCAAAGTTTGGAATAATATCTTCTAATATTTTTAGAAAATTTCAAAATCAAAATAATCCACCAGGTTTTTGGGAAGTATATAATAATCAGCCTGAAACTAATTTTTCACTTACTATACAAAAAGAAGAAAGTACTCAAAATATAATCTACGAGGGTAACTTTTCCACACAACTAATATTTTCATTAAACAGGAAGTTTAGTGACAATAAAAAATCTTATTACCTTAAAAAAATTATTGATTTTATAATTATTAATAAATCATTTCCTCAATCATTAGAAAAAAGAGAAGATATAAAAAATATTTTAAAAACCCCTACTTTTATCCAAATACTATTTTATATGTTTTTTGCTTATTCGCGAATTTTAAAGAAAGTTATATTTAAGTATGTTTTTTTAAAAAAAAGTAATTGGCATGTCGCTTTTAGTAATGAGAATTGGAAAAATAATTCTTTAAAAAATTTAAACGTAATTAAAAATCCTAAAAATCACTATTTAGCTGATCCCTTTTTATATAAATATAATAACAAGTATTATTGTTTTCTCGAAGAGTATAGTTATTTAAAAAAAAAAGGACATGTTGCAGTTTACGAAATTAATAACAATGCTTATCAACGATTGGGAGTATGCCTACAAGAAAGTTTTCATTTATCATTTCCATATATTTTTAATTTTGATGGTAAAATATTTATGTGCCCTGAAAGTAGTAGAAATAAAGAAATTAGAATTTACGAGTCTATTGAATTTCCACTTAAATGGAATCTAAAAAAAATTATAATGAAGAATGTATCAGCCTCAGATTCTATGATTTTTAAATATAAAAATAAATGGTGGTTATTAACAAACCTTGATAATTCAGATTTAAATGATCATTCTTCAGAATTAAATATATTTTATTCTAAGAATGGTCCCATTACAGATAACTGGATTAAACATGACACCAATCCAATATTTATTGATTCCCTGAAAGCAAGAAATGGGGGATTAATTTTTGAAAATGATAAAATTCATCGAGTTGCACAAAGTGTTGGTTTTAATATTTATGGAAAAAGTTTTTCACTAAATCAAATTAATCAACTTAGTGAAAGTCAATATAGTGAAAATAAGCTATATGATGTTAAACCTAATTTTCTAAAAAATATTAAAGGCACACACCATTATAATGGAATAGACAACTTAACGGTTATAGATTTTTGTAAAGATAATTATTTTAATTTTTAGTACTTTAAAATTCAGACTTGAAAATCTATAAAAATAAGCGTAGTAGATCTTTAAAAAAATGTTAAAAAATATAAAAAAATATAAAAAAAAAATTTATAATACAAAATTTATAATTCTAATTATTTTATTATTTTTTATAACCTTTTTTACACTAGGAATTTTATCTATAGACTCCAATAATAAGTTTCTTAATTCTCTGAATTCAATAGTGCCCCATGATATAAAGCACTATATAAAATTAAAAATTTATGGAAATAAAATTCTTTCTAGAGAACTTGAGGGGATAAAAAAAGAATCGAAAGAATTAAAAAATATTTTATTAAGCAATAAATCAAATACTGGCTATCTTCAAGCTGAAGAAACATTAATATCTCAAAAAGATAAAAAGAAATATTCTTTAAAAAAGTTTTATTTATCTAGTCTAAATTATTCAAATAATGGCCATAAACCAATTGGTTATTTAGGCCAATTTAGTGATAAAATAATTTATTTTTCAGGTATAGGAGAAAGTTTTTATTTTAATTCAAATGATTTAAAAGTAAAAAAAGTAAATTTGATAACAATTCCGAACAATCTTAAAGAGATAATTTTTGACCCTCGATTTTATAAAAACTTCACGATGAGTATTAAAGATATACTAATTTTAGAGGATGATTTATATGCATCTTATACAAAATTAATTAAAAAAGGATGTCACAACACATCAATATTGAAAGCTAAAATAAATTTAAAAGAATTAAAGTTTAAAGAATTTTTTAGTTATGATGAATGTATAGATAAATCATTGACCACAGAATATAATGCCCATCAATCTGGAGGAAGACTTATTAAATATAAAGATAATATTCTTTTTTCAATAGGTGAATATCGACAACGTTTTTTAGCACAGAAAAAAGATTCTTTTTTTGGGAAAATTATTTCTATAAATATAAAAGATAAAAAATTTAATATGGTGTCTATGGGCCATAGGAACCCACAAGGACTCGTGTACATAAAAAAAGATGATACTATTTTATCTACCGAACATGGACCTAAAGGCGGTGATGAAGTTAATAAAATTGAGATTGGTAAAAACTATGGTTGGCCAATAGCTTCTTATGGAAGACATTCGGATGATAAATTTAGGGAAGATTCACCATTATTAAAATCACACAAAAAAAATGGATTTGTTGAACCTTTAAAATACTTTGTGCCTTCTATTGGTATAAGTCAGATAATAGAGGTGCCTAGTAGATTTGGAGATGATTACAATGTATTTGTTACTTCTATGGGTAAAAATTTAAAATTTAACAAAGACAAGGAACCAGTGGGAAGAACTATTTATCAATTAAAATTTAACTCTGATTATTCTAAAATTGAGAAGGAAGATTCTTTAATAATTTATGAAAGAATGAGAGATATTATGTATATCTCAAATTTAAATGGTTTTTTAATGGTGCTTGAAAATTCACCAGCCTTAGGATTTCTAACGCTTGAAAATCAATAAATATCTAATTAGTATTTATTGATGGGTGTTTTAACAAAAGATCAAATTAATCAATATAAGAATGAGGGATATATTTCTCCTATAGATGTCTTAAATCAAGATGAAATTGAAAAAATTAAGAATGAAATTGAGTATATTGAAAAAAAATGGCCAAATGAATTAGTTGGTTTAGGTCGAAATAATGCTCACTATATCTCTCCTGTTTTTGATCAAGTTTGTCACAATTCTAAAATTTTAGATCTAGTAGAAGATATTATTGGAAAAAATATTTTGGTTGGTGGAACTACATTGTTTATTAAAGATCCAGATAAAAAAGGATTTGTTAGCTGGCATCAAGATGCAAAATATATTGGTTTTGAGCCACACAATTGGGTTACTGCATGGTTGGCTATCACAGACGCTAATGAACAAAATGGTTGTATGAGAATGTGGCCAGGATCTCATAAAGAAAAAATACAAGATCATATAGATACTTTCGATGTTAATAATTTATTAACTCGAGGGCAAACAGTTCAAAATGTACCATTAAAAGAAACAGTTTTAAATGAGTTGAAAGCTGGCCAAATATCACTTCATCACCCAATGATAGTTCATGGGTCAGGTCAAAATAAAAGCAAAAATAGAAGAATTGGTTTTGTTATTCAAAGCTATATAGGAACAAATGTTGATCAAGTTATAGGAAAAGTTTTTGTACAGCAGGCAAGGGGTATAGATAAATATAAATTTCATAGGCATACTCAAAGACCTTTAGAGTTAATGAATATGAAAGATATAAAATTAAGAAATGAAGCCAACAAAGAGTTATCAAAGATTTTTTATAGTGGAGCAAAAAAAGAAGGTGAATTTTAAAAGAGAAAATATTAAGATTATTTTTTATGAAACTTGAAAATATTGTAGATACTAAGAAATACCCAATTCACGAATTACAAAATCTTAAGATTAAAAAATTAATAAAAAAATGTAGAAAAGAATTAGATGAATTTAGTTGCTGCACAATTCCTAATTTTATTTTAAAAAAATCAATTAAATCTATGCTCGAAGACCTAAAAGATAAACTTGATAAAGTCTATTGGTCCCAAGAAAGTATTAATCCATATTTTAGTAAAGATGATACCAGTTTACCAAAAGATCATCCAAAACGAATTTTTACAAAAAGAAATAATGGTTATTTGAATTCAGATCTTTTTACAGATAAATCTGAGTTAAAGTTCCTCTATGAACAGCAAGAACTTTTAGAATTTATTTCTAAATGCGTTGGTATTTCTCCCATTTATCGTTGGGCTGATCCTTTAGCAAGACACGCATATAATATGATGGAATCAGGACATCAATTACCATGGCACTTTGATAGTTGTGAATTTACTTTAAGTATATTAATTCAAAAGCCAGAAACAGGAGGAATATTTGAATATTGTCCCAATATTAGAGAACCTGGAAATGAAAATTTTGAAGAAGTTAAAAAAGTACTTAAAGGAGATAGAACTAAAGTTCGTCAGCTAAAACTTGAACCAGGAGATTTGCAAATTTTTAAAGGTAGGTTTTCAATGCACAGAGTGACAAAAGTAGAAGGTAATAGATCAAGATATTTAGCTATACCTACTTATGTATTAGATCCAAATAGAGTTAATACACCAGAACATGCTAGAGTTGTTTATGGAAAAGCTTTGCCAATTCATTTTGAAAGAGATGAAAGACGCTCAGATGATTTAATAGATTAAAAAATTGAAATTACTTAATATTTTCTTCCAATTAAATTTTTTATCATATGTATGATTTTATATTTAAAACTTGCCCCAGAAACAAATGACAAGTTTTTAGTTTCATTATTATTATTTGTTTTTTGAGCCCAGGCCAAAATATTATCCATAACTTTAAAATTACTATAGTTTGGATGTTGCATTACAAGTTTATGAAAAACTTCTTTAATATTTGGTTTAGTGTTTTGGTCATCACTAAATTCTAGTGGATTAAAATCTGGAACTTTAAATTTTTGATCCATTTTTTTGTAGTCATTCCATAGATAATCATCAAAAACAATCCAACCATCTTTTTTCAATAATTTATCAGATAAAAAAAAAGCTAAACCATCTATGGTCCAATCTTTTGGCCCATCAATAAAAATAAAATCATAAATTGGTTCACAATTATAATTTTTATCTGAATTTTCTCCTATAGTTTTATTAAGAAACCAATTATAAGAATTTTTTTCTCTCACAACACTTACATGCTTGTTTAATGATAATTTTTCTACAAGTTCTTCAATGTTAGGGCTAAATTTTTTTGATGCAACTAAATCAACAGCTGTAAGTTTTCCTTCTCCCAATTCTTCTAAAGCTGCAGCTATGTAACACGATCCAGAACCATGAGCAAAACCAAGTTCAAGACATTTTTTTGGTTTATATTTTAAAATATGATCATAAAATATTTTTCCTTTTGAAGGACTGGTAAAAGGAACCAGCGCAAGTGTTTCCACAGCTTTTTCAAATTTCATGTAATATTTATATAAAGATAATATGTATTTAGCAACAAAGTCTATTTAAAAAAATAAACTTTTGTGTGACTAACTCACACTTTCTAAATAAGTAATTTTAGTGGTAAAATGCAATTTTATGAAAAAAATTTTACAGATTTTAATTATGAGCTTATTGTATTGGAATACTTCATTTGCAGATGATATTCGAAACTTTAAGATTGAAGAAATGAGTATTGGAGATAGTGCTTTGGAATATTTTACTGAAGACCAAATAGAAAATGGTGAGCAGGGATGGTATAATTATAATTACAATGAATACTCAACGTCATTTTTGCCAGGAAAAAAAAACTATCATTTGCTTGAAATAAGTTACAAGAGTGAAGATGATAAATTTGTTATAGAAGGTATAACTGGAATATTAGAAAAAAGAATTTATGATTCTTATTATCAGAGCTTCTTTAAAAAAGAGTGCAATAAGAAACTCGATGCTTTAACACTAGACATATCAAAATTGTTTGAAAATACTAAAAGAAGTAGAAAGAAAACACACCAAAACTCAAAAGATAAGCTTAAAAAAAATACTATAACAAGTGTTTCATTTAATTTTTTAGATAAAGGACAAATAATTTTAAGATGCTATTATATGGATAAAGTAGCTAAACAAAGTGATTCTTTTAGAATTGACGTTAGAAGTGGAGCATTTGTAAATTATTTAAAGAAAACTGATTAAAAAGTATGAAAAAATTTATATCAATTATATTTGTAGTATTTTTTTTCTTTAATAACGTAAGTGCTGAGGAAAGGGAAAGTAAGTTAAATATTCTTTTTACTCAACTTAAAGATAGTGAAGCTTCAAAAGCAATTGAAATAGAAAAAAAAATATTAAAAATTTGGGAAACTCATCCCTCTAATGACAGAAAGGGTAACAGGTTAACTGCATTGTTAGCACAAGGAACTTTTATGATAGCAACTGAAAAATTAGATAGAGCTTATGAAATTTTTACACAAATAATTCTAGCAGACCCTAATTGGTCTGAAGCGTGGAATAAACGTGCAACAGTTCTTTATTTATTAGGTAGATATCAACAATCTCAGACAGATATTAATAAAGTGCTTAAGCTTGAAAAAAGACATTTTGGAGCTTTGTCAGGTCAAGGCTTGGTTCAAACTGAATTAAAAAATTATGAAAAAGCTTTAAATAGTTATGAAGAGGTACAAAAAATATATCCATCAATGGAATCACCAAAAATTATGATTCCTCATCTTAAAGAATTAATTAAAAACCAGTCTATATAAAAAAACTTTTTTTATAAAAAAATAAAAATATTAATTTTTTAAAAATAAGTTTTTATTCATTGTCCGGATCTTATGATAAAATTGTAGCTATCGTAAGTAAAACTGCAACTAGAGACCAAGAAGAAAAAAATAAGATTTTTGTCATATATTAATTAATAAATGGACCTAAAACTAAAATAGCCCAATATAAAAAAATGAAAGTGTAAAATAATGTAAAACGCATTTGATGTTCATATAAGATTAGATTGTGTTTGAAATGTGAAAATAAAGTTAAGAAAAAATTAAAATGAAAACTTTTTTGTCGCAGCTATCAAAGGGGGCGTTCTGTTGCCAGGTGTTTCAAACTTTGCTTCTTGAAACCTTATTCTATCAGCTTTTTTATACAACCGTAAATCAAATTTCTTTGTTGAGTGTGTCGATATTGTGCCAAAAGGTGTGCTCATAAATACAATATTAAATCTTTGTAAATAATTATATTTTAGATTATGAAAAAAATTATATTATTATTAATTTTAATACCAAGTATCTCTTTTGGCGGCACGATGAATATGATAGGTGAAAAAGGAGATCTATCTGAAGTTTCTAAAGTTATCGTAGTTAAAATGTATGACAATTATTATGAGCCAAATAAATTTGAAATAAAGAAAAACCAAACTATAAAGTTTATTGTTCATAATCATGGAAAACTAGTTCATGAATTTAATATTGCTACTAAAGCAATGCACCTGAAACACCAACCAGAAATGATGAAAATGTTAGAAAATGGAATATTATTAGTTGATAAAATTGATAAAAAAAAAATGAAAGAATTATCAAAAAAAGATCATTCAATGAGTCATTCTCATTCTAATAGCGTGTTGTTAGAACCAAACCAGAGTGCTGAATTTATTTGGAAATTTAATACTAATGCTGATCTCGAGGTAGCTTGTAACGTTCCTGGACATTACCAAGTTGGCATGATCGCAGCAGTTAATTTAGATTAAAGTTTTTTTAACTATGAGTTCTGAAACCATTGAATTTAATTGGAATTGTAAACATACTTGGAAAAGAAGCTCCAAAAATACCGCTTGGTGTCTGCTAGGCTGTGCAATAGGGGACTTTGGAACAATATTATTTTTTCAAATTACAAAAATACCATTTCCAGTTTTAACTATAATGACACTTGCAATTATTAATGGTTTGATAACGAGTATTATTTTAGAAACTATAATTTTATTAAGACAAAATTTTAAATTTTCTAATGCTTTGAAAACAGCATTAGGAATGAGCTTTATCTCAATGATTAGCATGGAAGTTTCAATGAACT
>MDTB01130979.1_pt1 | contig 60299 bp, 47 predicted proteins | sample 811161 | NCBI WGS metagenome assembly MDTB01 (sample SAMN05326650, study PRJNA326480) | marine metagenome | isolation source: seawater | place: Mediterranean Sea | collected 2009 | reverse complement strand
TAACTTCATCCCGAGCTTAGCGAGGTAACTGGGTTTGCCAAAATCCTCCGAGCGCCAATCACTCCAGGTTCGGAAAGCGTATCGTCCAGTCAGAAAGGCCGCGCGACTGGGGGCGCAAACAGCATGAACATAGAATTGCTTTAGGCTTACTCCTTCTGAACGAAGTTTAGTGATATGTGGAGTAAGGTTAGCCGGCCCTCCATTAAAAGATGGTTCGTTCCAGCCCATATCATCTGATAAAATAAAAACAATATTCGGCTTTGAACCATCGACTGGGGAAGCATGAGCCATATTAAGAGTGGCGATAAAGAGAATCAGTTTCTTCATAGGGTTGAGGGTTAGATGTCGCAAATGGCAATGGCTTCTTCGAGCCCTTTGATCGGGTCGCCGGTTGGAATCCACTCGTGTCCGACATAGCCGGAGTAGTTGACTCTGAGGAGGGCTTTCATAATTCCTCGGTAATTGATTTCTTGGTTGTTGCCAATCTCTCCGCGACCAGGGTTTCCGGCGATCTGTATGTGTCCGATGAACTCTTGGTGCTGCTCAATTCGGCGGATCAGATCTCCATCCATGATTTGCACGTGATAGACGTCAAATAAGATCTTGAAAGATGGAGAAGAGACCGCTTTGGCAATCTCGACACAGTCATCAATGTGATCACCCTGGTAACCCGGATGACCTTTCATGTTTTCGGCGATCTTGGAATTCAAGGGCTCTAGAATAAGAGTGACGTTATTTTTTTCGGCTACTCGCGCCATTTTCTTGAATCCCTCAATACAGTTTTTAACTCCTTCCTCGATGGAGACATTACTGCCGTTTTTGTGATGAGTGGTATCAAGCAGTCCTGTGAAAGTCATAACGTTGGGAAAACCAGCAGCTCCGGTGGCAGTAATGCTTTTTTCTAAGACCGAAAAGATTTCGGGGTGATGACCTTTGTTATTCATTCCGCGCTCGAAGTTATGAGACTTCGTGGCAGCGCAAACCAGACCAGTGCCTTTCAGGAGGGGGAGTTGTTCGGAGGAGAAGAGTTCGACTCCTGCGATGCCTAGCTGTTTGGTATATGAGATGAGATCTTGTGGAGTCCACTTCGCTCCGACCGCGAAAGGCCACGCCGCGATCACTTGCTTGATACGCCCTTTGCGAGCGATCCTGTTTTGAGCGGCAACGGGTGCGGTGAGTGCCGCTGTGCTGAGACCGGTTAGAAAATTTCTTCGGGAAGGAGTCACTTTATTTGAGGTGTCGGTGTGGGGCGTTTTTTACGGCTTCCAGCTTGGAAGAAAGACGTTCTACAATTTCAGGATGTTCCAGGAATAAGTTGTTTGATTCGGAGGGATCCTTTCCGAGATGATAGAGCTGTCCGGTAGCCCCCGCTGGCTTGGGATTTACGCTCTTAGGCTTGCTGAACCCTCCCGATCCGAGGGCACTAATTAGCTTCCAATCACCTTCGCGGACTGTCATCACCTTGGCGCTTCCGGCCCGCATCACAAAAGTATCGCGCCTGGAAGGTTTTCCTTTGAGTGAGGGAAGGAAGCTGAAACTATCGGGCCCTGCTTTTTCTGGAATTTTTGCGCCCATGATGTCTGCGAAAGTCGCCAAGAAGTCGGTGAAACAAATAAGTTGCTTGCTGGTAGAGTTTGGTTTGGTGACGCCGGGCCAACGGGCTACGAATGGCATGCGGTGTCCGGCTTCCCAAGCGTCAGCTTTCATACCTCGGAGACCTCCCTGTGAGTCGTGACCATATTTTTCAACATCTTTCTCGTACCAGCATGGGCCGTTGTCGGATGTGAATATGACAAGGGTGTCTTTGTCCATCTTGGCCTCTTCAAGAGCGGTGAGCACCTTTCCAATCTGAGCGTCCACCATCATGACAAAGTCTCCGTAGATACCGACTTTGCTTTTGCCCAAAAATTCTTTTGATGGAAGCCAAGGGGTATGCGGAGCAGGGTAGGCTAAGTAGAGCATCAGTGGGTCTTTCTTCTCGTGTGCCATGATGATTTTCACGGCTTCGTCAGTGAAGTTGGGTAGGACATCATCGATATTCATATCGGGTGAGATCCCTCCGGCTCGGCGCATACGTCCCTGAATACCATTCCAGCCGGTCTGCTCTGGTGAGAGTTCTTTCTCGATGTATTCAGTGGGTGGCTGGACGGCTTTGTTGTTCCGGATATAAAAATACGGAGGAATGTCAGTGGAAGCGCGGATGCCAAAGTAGGAATCAAAGCCGCGATCGACGGGGCCACCCGGAAGTGGTTTGTCATAGCCATTTTCTTTGAAACCGACATGCCATTTTCCAACCATTGAGGTTTTGTATCCTTGTGATTTTGCGAGAGAGGCGATGGTCATTTGCCCCTCTTTAATCAAGGGGGTCTTTCGCCAGAGGCCCACATTCGTGCGGAAAGGATAACGACCGGTAAGTAAGCCATAGCGTGACATGTGGCAAAGAGGTCCCGGAGCGTGGGCGTCAATGAATTTAATGCCTTCGCGCGCCAATGAATCGATGTGTGGCGTGCTAATCATTGATTTGGAATTAAAGCACCCTGGATCGCCATAGCCCATATCATCAGCCAAGATGATGACGATATTGGGTTTTGGTTTAGCTTGGGAACTCATCAAAGTGATGAGGGAAAAAAGAGTGCATTTAAATAACATCACCGGTAAGATATGAATTGCAAATGCCGTCGGAAAGTATGAAAACACCGGGATTTTAAAATGAAGTGTTACTTTTTTTGCTAGTATACGTAGAATTTGTAGTAATCGAGATATGGAAGGGGATTTTTTGAAATGATCATGGCTGATGTCCTTTTGTGGACTTTTGTGATTTTAGGATTTTATGTCATTATCATTGCCTATTGGGTGGGGGCGGTAGGGCTAGCACCGGGCCTTGTAGAACGAAGTTGTGAGCGGCTTGGACAATCGCCGTGGAAATCATTCTTTATCGGCCTCGGAATGGGAGTTCCCTCAATAGGAATAGGGCTGTTGATTGCGAACGGGGGAGCTCCGTTCATAAAAATCTTTGGGATTCTAATCGTTCTTCTGGTTTTTCTGTTGGGTCTTTGTGGGTCGGCGGGCTTATGTTTAAGGATTGGGAAGGGCTTAGTGCATCCTTTGGATGAGGCTCAACCTTGGTTGCGAGTTAAACGTGGCGGGATTGTACTCGGGTTGATGATTATTTTTCCCGTTCTCGGCTGGCTCTTTGTCTTTCCGGTGGCGATCCTAACGGGGGTTGGAGCGGCCTTTTTGGGCTGGCGTGATAGTAAGAAAGTTTCTGATGAATGAAGCCAAAGATTTCAGATGATCTTTCTCGCCGTATTTTTCTGAGAGGCGCTATGGGGGTGTCGCTCTTTGCAACATCGGGGTGTGAAAAGATTGAAGACTTTTTCGGAATGGAGCCGCAGGAAGGTCCAGTGGTTCCACCTTCTGGCGAAGGGGTTGACCTGGTCTCCCACGTTTTAAATAGGTTAACTTTTGGGCCGGACCCTTCAGAGTATGCAAGAGTGAAAGGGTTAGGTGTAGATGATGAGTCTGCGGTTGCGTTTTTTCTTGAGGAGCAACTGAGTCCTAATGAGATTGAGGACAAAAGAACCCAACGGGCGGTAAGAAGGCTAGAAGCTATTCATGCCCCACTTGGCGAGTTATATGAATACAAGGAAGATCATCTGCTGGAGGAATTGACTCGGGCGACCTTGATCCGAGCAACTCGGAGTAAACGTCAGCTTTTTGAAGTGATGGTGCATTTCTGGAGCGATCATTTTAATATCGATATTTCTAAGAAAGAATGTCGTTGGTTAAAAGTGGCCGATGACCGCGAAGTGGTTCGTAAGCATGCGATGGGAAATTTTTCGGCTCTGCTGAAAGCTTCTGCGCTCAGTCCTGCCATGCTTTGGTATCTTGATGGGCGGGAGAATCGAAAGTCTGGCGAGAGCGAGAAGCCAAATGAAAATTATGCGCGTGAGTTGTTGGAGCTTCACACACTTGGTGTGGGCGGGGGATACACGCAGAAGGATGTAATGGAAGTCGCAAGATGTTTGAGTGGATGGACTGTGAGAGGGAAAGATCGATTTTTTAAAGGAAAGGTTGAATTTCATGCCGATGCTCACGATGACGGAGCAAAGGTAGTTCTTGGGAATGAAATTGCTTCGGGGGGTGGCAAGAAGGATCTCGATGATATTCTGGAGATTGTTGGTATGCATCCTTCAACCGCGCGATTTCTTGGGAGAAAACTTTGTATTCGTTTTATTTCTGATGACCCCTCTGAAACTTCGATAAAAAAAGTGGCTGGAACATTTTTATCCAGCAACGGAAATATAAAGGAAACTCTGCGGGCGGTATTCGCAACTCAAGAGTTTTTACAAGGGCCTCGAGCTCAGAAACTGAAGCGGCCCTTCGAGTTTATCGTTTCGGCTCTACGAGGTGTGCGAGCAAGGGTTTCTTCCGAAATGGATGTGGTGGATTATTTGATACGAATGGGGCATGCTCCATTCCAATACCCCACACCAGATGGATACCCTGATATTGCTTCGCCATGGACTGGGACCTTGCTTTGGAGATGGCACTTTGCGATTGCCTTAGCTCGAAATGAGGTGAGTGAAAATATCAAAGTCGAAGAAGAAGTTTTGATCGAAAAGGCGGGTGGAGTTAATGGCTTGGCAGCATCTTTGTTGGGTCGGAATCCATCGGTCGAAGAAAAAGCAGCAATCGAGCGGAGTGGTGAGCCGCTAGCGCTTTTGATGGCCTCACCTGGATTCCAATGGAAATGAAAGATACCGGAATTATTTCAGGAAACGGAGACGAACAAGCCACTCTTGTGGTAGTCTTTCTTCGGGGTGGTGCTGACGGTTTGACTTTGGTTCCACCGGTTGGTAACAGCGATTATTATAAGGTCAGACCGACGCTAGCTGTTGCAGAAAAAGATATTTTGAAACTCGGCGACGCTAATTGTGGGTTAAATCCAGCTTTCTCAGGCCTTTTAAATATTTATAGGGAGGGAGGACTAACCGTTGTTCCAGGGGTAGGATCAAGTGACAAGACTCGCTCCCATTTTTATGCCCAGGATCTCATGGAACACGGAGGTCAATTGGCTGGCGGATGGTTGGGTCGATTTCTACGATACCGAGAAGGAAGACCCCCGAGTGCGCTCTCGGCCGTAGCGCTTGGTAAGGCAATGCCTGAAGTGTTACGAGGTGCTCCGGCAGCAACCGTAATGGAATCACTTGAAACTTTTTCGTTGGGAAGTGGATCTGGGCCAACGGAGTCTTTGCAGACTGAGTTGGGTGCTCTTTATGGCGCTAAGGAGAACATTTTGGGGCCCGTGGCACGCGACACCTTGCAAGCTTTGGGCCGAGTTGAGCGATTACGACGCGAGGATCTTCCTCCTGAGAATGGAGCTGAGTATCGAGATGATTCATTTTCGAACGGCCTTCGCCAAACCGCCCGTTTGATCAAAGCCCGGGTCGGGCTTGAGGCAGTTTCGATTGATCTTAATGGATGGGATTCTCATATTGCCCAAAGCTCGTTGATTTCTCCCTTAATGACACTTTTGTCGGAGGGTCTGGCGGCATTTCATCGTGACCTCGGTGAGCTAATGAATGCAGTTACGGTAGTCGTAATGACAGAATTTGGTCGCCGTGTTGCTGAGAATTCTTCTTTTGGAACCGATCACGGTCGGGGTGGATCAATGTTTGTGATGGGCGGTTCTGAGCGCGGAAATGTTCTTGGTGAAATGCCTGTAATCGAAACCGGGATCCTAGTCGGCCCTGGAGATGTTCCGGTAGTCACAGATTATCGTGATGTATTGAGGCCTATTCTAATTCGGCATGGCGCCGGAAGGGCAATGGGCAAGATTTTCCCAGAGAATTAGGTTACCGAGCTGGAGTGGCGAGAGGGATTTCGTCGTCGTTGACTGGGATGGCCCGGGGGACCTCATCGTCGACTGGTTCGACAACTAAATCACGTGCCGGGGCAATAGGTCCATTTTTGATATTTGGGAGCCGATCGGATCCTTTCATGATATCGACCCAAATTGGCAATGCGAGGCTAGCTCCTGAGCTCCCTTTGAGGATTGTTTTCCCATCATCCATCCCCACCCAAACGGCGCATGTTAAAGCTGAAGTGTAGCCAGTATACCAACCATCGGTAGGGCCATTGGTGGTGCCTGTTTTGCCTCCGGATGGTGCTCGGAAACCATAAGTCGAACGGATCGCTCTACCGGTTCCTTTTTTGTTTACATCCTCAAGAATACGAGAAACTTCCCAAGCTGATTTTTGATCAGCAGCCTGATAGGCAATCGGACCATTCCTCCAAAGGACCTCGCCGGAACGATCCTTTATCGTTTGAATATAGAAGGGGCGGAATCTGGTGCCGCCATTTGGAAAGATTGTGTATGCACTCGCTACGGCTTCAGCTGAAGCGCCCCAAGATCCCAGAAAGGAAGAGGGGACTAGTGGAATGTTATTTATGTTAAAACCGGATGATCGAGCCACCGCGACGATATTCTCCATCCCGGCTTTTGCAGCCACTCGAATCGCCGAGGTGTTACGAGATTCAACAAGCGATTTTCTGACAGGTATCTCCAGGTAATATTTCCCATCGGAATTTGCGGGGTTCCAGTTTGGATTGGCTCCCCGAAGTTCGCCCGGTCTAATGGGGGCATCGCTTATGGTATCATAAGGTTTTACACCTTGGTCGAAAGCGGAAAGGAACATAAAGGGTTTGAAGAGAGAGCCGATCTGCCGCTCGGATTGGAGGGCACGGTTGAACTGAGATTCATTTGCGTTTCGTCCGCCCACGATCGCTAGAACACCCCCGGTTTCGTTATCAATAACTACGGCTGCGCCTTGAAGATAATTTGGGGTACCCCAGCCATTCCACTGGGATCTTTTTTGATGGGGAAAGCTTCGTCTTTGTTCCACTTGGTTCAATCGTTTTTCCATTGAGCGTTCGGCTAGTTCCTGAATATTTGGATCAATCGTAGTTTCGATTATGAGGCCACCATCAAGGATGTTCTCTTCCTCAAGAATTCGTTTCAGATCGCGGCGAATCGCATCGAGTGCATAGCTTCCTTCGCGAAGATTGTTTGGCGAAGAAACTTTGAGTGGTTGTTGGCGAGCGAGATCAGCTTCGTCCTGTGTGATCGCATTGTTCTCAACCATTTTTTCGAGAACCCAATCCCGTTGAAGTTTGGCCCTTTCGAGGTGGCGAAAGGGCGAGAATTTATTTGGAGCGCGTATGATGCCAACCAAAAGGGCTGATTGTTCTAGCGTTAGTTCCTTAGCTGATTTGTTGAAGTAAGCATGGGCTGCCACTTCAACCCCTCGGAGCGAGCCCCCCCAAAAAATTCGGTTCATATAGTGTTCAAGAATTTCATTTTTTTTGAAATCGGATTCGATTCGAACCGCGATGAAAGTTTCGAGAATTTTTCGATGGATTCCTCTCACGAGACCTTCATTTTGTTTTTTTAGGGCAAAGCTATTGCGAGCGAGCTGCATGCTGAGTGTCCCACCTCCTTCAAGTTTTCCACGGGTTAAGGCCCGCCAAGCAACGCGTGCCATTGATCGAAAATCAACCGCACCATGGCTTCGAAAGCGCTTGTCTTCCTGAGCAATGAGAGCATCCACGAAGTGAGAGGGAACGTCTGCATAGGTAATAATCCGCCGATTCTTGCCGTGGAGGAATCCGATTTCTTGTCCAGCTGAGTTTTTAAGGATATTCCCTTCGCGATCCTTGATTTCAGTTCGAGCAGGCATCTGAACTACGTCTTCAAGATCGTAGGTGGACGCGATTGTGTAGTATACGAGCGAGATACAGGTTCCGAAAACACCCCCGATAAATGCTATTGATAGGCCGATCCGAGATGGCCACTTTAACCAAAAAGAGAATCGTGAGGTTAGGTGAAAAATGATGCGGAAGGGAGCCAAGAAGAAATCACGGGCTCTAAAGTTAAACTTTGGAGCCTTTTTCTTAGGTGGCTTTCTTACTGGCATCTTATTACGGCCTGAACTTACGTTCCTGGGAGCGAAGGCCAAGATCTCATTTGTCAGTAATGAGCGTCAAAAGTCCCGAATCTTCGATTTCTTGAATATTTTCAAAACAAGGGCGCTCTTACGTAACGATATTCTTTTGGAATGATAGTGAGAATTCTAATTTCAGTTTTAGTTCTTGTGCCAGCAGCGATGCTTCCTGCTGTTCCGAAGGTAGAGGACCTAAGGGACCTCAAGACGCTACAAACCCAAGTGCAAAGAGTAGTTCTTGAGCAAACTGAAACGACAGTTTCTCTGGTGTCACCGACAATCGGAGCTTCGGGGAGTGGCGTGATTGTCTCTCGCGATGGCCTAATTCTTACGGCAGCCCACGTGATCGAGCGGAGTAAAGAAATGACTGTGATTTTTCCGGATGGACGCCAAGAGAAAGCCAAAGTCTTAGGGGCTAATTTTACACGAGACGCGGCTATGGCAAAATTAATTGGCCCCGGGCCGTGGCCTTTTGCGGAAGTTGGAGATTCGAGATCACTGGAAATCGGGGATTTCGTAGTCGCGATGGGCCACCCTAAGGGCTACGACCCTACGCGAAGGCCTCCAGTTCGATTCGGGCGGGTGATGGACAAAAGCACCTTAGACTTTGTCACAACCGATTGCACTTTAATTGGGGGAGATAGTGGAGGTCCGCTTTTTGATCTCAAAGGGCGTGTAGTTGGAATTCATTCGCATATCGCTCCAGATCGTAGGGTGAATAACCATGCTGGACTTACAGGTTTTAAGAGTTCATGGGAAAATATGCTAGCTGGGAAATTGTGGGGTGTCCTTGGTGGTGATCGAAGGGATCCTAATCGGCCTGTGCTTGGACTCAATTTACGGAAAACCGATGTAGGGCTCATCGTGGATGAGGTTCCACAGGGTGGACCAGCATTCTCTTCGGGGTTTCTTCCAGGAGATTTGGTCATCGCAATTAATGGGGAATTAATCACCGAGGTTCAAAAGCTTTCAGAGCTTTTTGTGGATCTGCTTCCCGGTGAAAAAGTGAAAGTAGATTTTAGTCGGGGAGGCTCAAAACTCACGAAAACAGTCAAGCTTGCCCGTCTCGGTGATATATATCTCAACGAACGTCGATAGGTGGTTATGAAGTTTATTTTATTTTATTGTGTTCTGGCTTCCTCAAGCCTCGTAGCGCAAAAGGGGCCTCCAAGGGCTCAGGAGGTGACTGATGCACAAGCAAAGCAGATTTTTGTGGCGCTTCGTGCCGCTGGCACCAGCGCTAAGAAGGTTGTCTACCCAATTTATTCAGGTCGGAAACGCATCGCATATGGAATTTCTTTAGGGGAAGAAAAGTTGCTGACGAAGGCCAGTGAGATTGTTCAAAAGCGCGGGCTCTATACTGCAAATCGTGAACAGGTAGCGTTGAATGCCCTGATCGTTGGTGTTTATGAAGATCATGATCTTGCTGTGCTGCAGGTGCCCGGGCTCAAGGCGCCGATTGTGGAATGGGCGGATGCCGGGAATCTTTCAGAAGGCGCTTTTCTTTCCGCTATTCGGCCCGATGGCGAGGCTCAGGCAATGGGGGTTCTCAGTGTGCGTGAGCGCAGCCTGAAATCGATTGATCAGGGTTTTCTTGGTATTGAAATGGATACGCTTGAGACAGGTAAAGGAGTTCGGGTGAAGAATGTAGTTGAAGGCTCTGCTGCCGGCGAAGTTGGAATTCGTCAGAACGATATCATCGTTAAAATTGAAGGTCAGGAAGTTCAAGGGTTCTATGAATTATCGACAAAGCTAAGGCGATTGAGAAATGGTGGGCAGCCTGAGATCGAGCTGCTGAGGAATGGGGAAATTCTCAAAGTAAAACCGACCTTGAAGGGGCGTGAAATTCGTGAAGGCGTCTCTCGACGGCTTGAACAGATGGATCGCATGAGCGGTGGGCAAAGTCGCGTTCGTGGTGGTTTTGGAAATGTTATCCAATCTGATATGGAGCTTGAGGTCGAGGATGCGGGACTTCCGATCGTGGATTTAGACGGAAGGATCATCGGGATGGTGATCGCACGTGCCGGGCGGATCAGTACCTTGATTTTGCCCGGTGATGATATCATCAATGCTCTCAAGGATGATCCTGCTCCATTTGTAATTGAAGAGGGCGATGTGCTTCTTGAACAACAGTGGCCGCAAGGTTTTCGCCGTGATCGGATGCGTCGCGAATTAGGGTTGATGCGCCGAATGATGGAGAGTCTTCAACGCGAGTTGGAGCGTGAGTAGAGCCTATTTTTCTTCGAACTGGCTTCGCCAGAAGTCCAAACGCTCTTTGATCCGCTTCTCCATCCCATTGACCGATGGTGCGTAATAAGTACGACCTTCCGGAAGGTAAGCTTGGGGGGTGAAGTTTCCTTCGTAGTCGTGAGAGTAGAGATACTGCATGGCCGCTTTGTCGGCACCTGATTCTTCAGCGAGTTGCTTTCGAAAGCGAGTGCGAAGGTGCTCTGGCACTTTTAGCGTCATTCCTTTTTCAATGTCAGCTTGCGCGGCACCAAGTGCTTTGTAAGCGGAGTTCGACTTTGGAGCGGTGGCGAGGTGGACGGTAGCGTGAGCCAGGGGAATACGTCCTTCGGGCATACCCACAAACTCTAAGGCTTGTTGGGCGGTTACGGCGATTTGCAGGGCAGATGAGTCGGCTAGGCCAATGTCTTCAGAAGCCGAGATCACGAGCCGACGAGCGATAAAGCGTGGATCTTCGCCGGCCTGTAGCATTTTGGCCAACCAATAGAGGGCGGCATCGGGATCAGATCCGCGAATCGATTTGATGAAGGCTGAGATCGTATCGTAATGTTGGTCTCCGTCTGAATCGTAAAGAACAGCTTTTTGTTGAATAGATTCCTCGGCGATTGCGAGGTTGATAATGATAGTCCCATCGTTGGGGGGCGTGGTGAGCACCGCGAGCTCAAGAGCGGTGAGCGCCTTGCGTGCATCTCCATCGGCTTTTTCGGCGAGGTGGCGGAGGGCATGAGAGTGGGCCTCGATTTTCATTTTACCAAAGCCTCTTTCTTGGTCGTTGAGTGCGCGTTCGAGGAGAGGAACAAGATCATCTGTCGCGACGGGTTCAAGTTGGAAAATCTGGGATCTTGAGACTAGAGGAGAGTTGACGTAAAAGTAGGGATTGTGGGTTGTTGCTCCGATGAAGCGGACGGTACCGCGTTCGAGGTGGGGAAGAAGAGAGTCTTGCTGTGCTTTGTTAAAGCGGTGGATTTCGTCGATAAATAATACGGTCGTTTGATCTCGGAGCGTCTGGTAGGTGCGGGCGGACTCGATCTTGGCACGAATCTCAGCGACATTAGATTCGACACCATTAAGCGATTCAAATCGTGATCCGGTGGTGCGGGCGATAACACTTGCGAGGGTGGTTTTGCCAGTGCCAGGAGGGCCGTAAAAAATGAGGGAAGTGAAGCGGTCGGCCTCGATGGCACGGCGGAGGAGTTTCCCTTCGGCTAAAATATGTTTTTGACCGGCAATCTCAGAAAGCGAGTGCGGGCGCATCCGTGCGGCGAGGGGTTCGCCGGAATGGGACTCCATCTCGTTCGATGCCGAGTCGTCGGGTGTAAAGAGGGAATCCATGCCAAAGTTTTAGGATGGAGAGAGAGGAGAGGCCACGGAAAACTTAAGCTTAACGATCTCCGTTGTCTTGAAAATGGATATCGCTAGGCTTTTACGAATGGAGTTACGACACCTTGTCCCAATTATAGTGCTGGTTGGAGCGGTGCTTTTCTTGGTTTTTAGATCTGATGAGAAAGCGGAGGATGATCAGTCGAAGTCAGAGAAAGCTAGATCCGTACAGGCTGTTCCGAGTTCATCTTCCAGTGGCGGCGAGGATGGTAAGGTCGGTAGACGTGTGGTCTCGAAGCGGGTCTTGAGTAATAAACCCAAAGTGATTACGACAGAATCAGGGCTGCGATATGAAATTTTGACTGAGGGTGAAGGGGATAGTCCGGGGCCTAGCTCTAGGGTGAAAGTAGATTATTCAGGCACCTTAGCTGATGGAACGGTCTTTGACAGCTCCCGAGAGCGGGGCCAACCCGCGGTTTTTGCTCTTAACCAGGTGATTAAGGGGTGGACGGAAGGACTTCAGCTTATGAAGCCGGGAGCGTTGTATCGTTTTGTCATTCCGTCTGAGCTTGCCTATGGAGATTCTGGGGCTGGAAGTGCCATTCCTGCTGGGGCGACCCTGACTTTTGAGGTCGAATTGATTTCGATCGAGAAACCATGAGTCTTGCCAAGGCTAGCTGGTTCGTTAGATACTCTTCTTGTGAGCGAAACACAGCAGCCTTTGGTGGGTGTGGTCATGGGAAGTGATTCCGATTGGCCGACCATGGAAAAAGCCGTCGAGGTTTTGGAGCAATTTGGAGTCCCCTACGAGGCCCGGGTGGTGAGTGCGCACCGCACTCCTGAGTTGTTGGTGGAATATTCTAAGTCGGCTCAAGAACGCGGTTTGAAAGTGATTATTGCAGGAGCTGGTGGAGCAGCGCACCTTCCTGGGATGGTGGCTTCGATGACCATTCTTCCGGTGCTTGGTGTTCCCGTGAAGTCGCGGGCGCTAAATGGAATGGATTCCCTCCTTTCCATCGTGCAGATGCCGAAGGGAATTCCGGTGGCGACTTTCGCGATTGGCGATGCAGGAGCGGGTAATGCCGGGCTGTCGGCAGTTTCAATTTTGGCGACTAACGATCAAGCCTTGGCTTGCAAACTCCAGGAATTTAGGAACGACCAACGGGACACGGTGCTTAAAAAAGTTTTGCCACCTCAATCCTAATGATGACGCTAGGAATTTTGGGGGGAGGGCAGCTTGCCCGAATGTTGTGCCTTGATGCGAGGCGAATGGGGCTGAGAACAGTGGTTTGGAGTGGGACACCGACTGCAGAGCCAACGGAGGGTGTGGCTGACCTAGTTTTGAAGCGTAATTTTGAAGATGTTGAAGCGCACGAAGAGTTTTGCCGCCAAGTCGATGTGGCAACGGTTGAGTTTGAAAATATTCCGCTGGAAACTTTAAGGGCTGTCGAGCAGGCGGTTGGACTTTATCCTTCCGCTGAAAGTATTGGAGTTAGCCAGCACCGTTCACGTGAGAAGACCTTTTTCCGGGAGCACGGGATTCCTTGTGCGCCCTTCATGTTAGTGAATTCTCTCGCTGAACTTAAAGCAGCACATGAGGAGATTGGGCCGAACACAGTTTTGAAGACGGCGGCCTTTGGCTATGATGGCAAGGGGCAGGTAAAAATCAGCTCAGGAGACGATTTAGAAGCAGCCTGGGACTCGGTGGAAGGTGAACCTTCGGTTCTGGAGGGGTTTGTTGATTTTCAGTGCGAGGTTTCGGTCTTGGTGGCCCGTGATCAAGGTGGTTCATGTTTGGCGTTTCCGGTAGCGGAGAATGAACATCGGAACCATATCCTTGATCTTACGATTGTCCCAGCACGGGTTTCGGCAGAGACCTTGGCGGAGGCTGAATCGACCGCGGTTCGTTTGGCTGAGGAGTTGGACTATCGGGGGCTTCTTGCGGTTGAGTTTTTTGTCGAGAAATCGGGTCGTGTGGTGGTGAATGAGATGGCGCCCCGTCCGCACAATTCAGGGCACTTTACCATGAATGGTTGCGTGACTTCACAGTTTGAGCAGCAATTAAGATCTGTTTGTGGGCTTCCGCTTGGCTCAACCGAATTGTTGAGCGACACCGTCATGGTGAATTTGCTCAGCGACATGTGGAATCCAGATTTAAAGACCAGCGAAATCTCTGCGACCGAAGGTGCGAAGTTGCACCTTTATGGTAAAAGAAGTCTTGGTGAACGGCGTAAGCTTGGCCACGTTAATGTGGTGGGAGGTTGTGATGTGGAAGCGCGCGCTCGCCATCTTAAGGAAAAGCTTTTAAGTTAAAAGGAAATGAAACTATTCTTCTTGTTCTTATTCATGTTTCTTCCGGTGACGGGTGAGGTCAAAGTAGTGACTTATAATGTTCGCCAGGATACGAATGGTGATCGAGGTGAGCGAGATTGGAAGAGGCGCTCGCCGCGTGTTGTGGAGTTTCTCAAAAAAGGAAGCTTCTCAATTATCGGGCTTCAAGAAGCGAAGCATAATCAGGTTGAAGATGTTAAAAGGGGCCTTCCCAAATTCGTTCAGATCGGAGTTGGTCGTGATGATGGAAAGAAGCGTGGGGAGTATTCTCCAATCTTTTTTGACCCTGAAATATGGAAGGCTGATATGGCGGAGCAGGGGACGTTTTGGCTTTCAGACACGCCAAAAAAACCCGGGAGTATGACTTGGGGGAATCGTGTCACGCGGATTTGCTCTTGGGTGCGGTTGATCGGAAAAGAGGGTAAATCACTTTATGCTTATAACACACATTGGGACCATCAAAGCCAACCGTCACGCGAGAAGGCAGCAGAGTTAATCTTGAAGCGAGTTTCGGAACGAAAGCATTCCGGTGATCCTGTGATATTAATGGGGGACTTTAATGCGACCACCACGAATCCAGCGATCAAGACTCTCATTAAGTCGGGCGCTTTGGTTGACCATGGCGGAGAAAAGCAGAAGCAGACCTTTAACTTTTGGAAACCTGGTTTGAATGAAGGCCTGCGAATCGATCACATCTTCACGAGCCCTTTGATTAAAAAAGCAAAGATCGAAGTTCCGGCCGCTAGCGATCCGGTAGACTCGGATCACAATCCGGTAATTTTGACCTTCGACGGACTCTAGATGTCGATCACGTAGCCGCCCTTATTACTGACGGCTTCAGCTTCATCAACATGAATCCAGCGGACGGAGTAGTTTTTTCCCCACGAGTCACTAACGGCGATTTCATTGGTCTCTTCGTTATAACCAATGATCATGCAGAGGTGGAAGTTAGCCTTGTCCTGTAATGCTTCAGAGTTCTTTTCGGCTGCGATTGCAATCTTTGAAGCGTAGTTCGTCCAGTTAGTGACATTGCGTCTGGCCCGAGTTCGGGCATTTGCGACTTGATTGTAACCGGGCAGGCTGCACATCTGCCATAAGATTGGAACTCCCTTATCGATGTATCTTTTGAGTTTATTGAGAGCAAGTGACTTGAGTGGGATCTCACGCGCAGTGCGACCTCCTTTGCTTCGGGTCGTGAAGGCAACTTCTTCGTAGAGCTTTTGCGTGTTTGTTCCTCCACCTCCTTCGGTTGCGAGCGTTGCGAGAAGATACATGTCGGAAGGAACTCCGGCGTGGCGCATCGCACGCTCGAAGGTCGCAGGGGCACAATATCCTTTTGGGCCTTGGTCTACCATGGGGATGTTCTTTATCTGAACATCGCCATTGTCTTCACGGGACACGTTCTTTTTGAGGCGTGCTTTGATTTCGCCATCGCTCACACGGGAAAAACGACCTCCACCGTCGGCGAACGAAGCTCGCACAATACTGAGTCTCACATATTCTTCTCTTACGTGTGCTAAAAGAAAGGAATGGCCGTTCCAATCCCAGCGTTTGACTTTGTGCTTATCATTGCCCTGGCCGAGCATCCGCTGTTCGGTTGGCTCGCCGAGCACCGATGTGATGGTTCTTGCGATAGATGCTTCATCATAAATCATTGCACCTTCGAGGGTGTTACGATCAATCTCTTTTCCGTTATTTTTGAAGTGGTCTTCGCCCGCGCCCACAGTGCTAAGGGAATCACCTTTATTAGAATAAATAATAGAGAGTGAAAGCGTCCGGCCTTCATGATCGCCATAGGTTACGACGGTTTTGGGTTTCGCTCCAGCGAGGGAATAAGATCCCCGCGTATAGAGCCGATAGCTACTGGTGAATGGCGTTTCTGACTCAGCCGGAAGGCGGAGTCGCCGGGCGACATTGCGAGCAGGTTCATTCCAGATATTACCATTGCTGGCGAAGAGCTGGTGGCTGAGAGCCTCGTTCAGTAGTTTGAGGTGTTTCTCAACTTTTTCTCGATGGGCCGTCCAAGTACTTCGGATCTCATTGCGGGATTCTTCAGATAGATAAGCCAAGGGGGTTTTGAATTCCTGTCCATCGGAGCGCCTTAGGAGCGCAACTTCCTTTTCTAAGTTGAGGAGCTCAACACGTAGCTTGTCGGTGCCGCTGGCTTCCTGAAGAGTGATCAGAGGCTCAGAGTTGGCTGCGAGAGTGACTAGGCAGAGGGTAGACGTGATCTTGCGAATGGTCATAAGAAGCGGGAATTGAAGAACCTATGGCAGAAACGCGATTCGGCTTGAATAAATTAGTTTCATAATGCAAAAATGACTTAGCTTGTGGGGGCGTTCTGGTTTCGACTGGATGCTTGAAACGCTGGCTGCATGTAGAGGTTGATCGGTTGGCCTCTTTAAAAAGCCGTTCAAAACAAATAATTGCAGACTCTAACGAGCTCGCACTTGCTGCTTAATTGACAGTAACGTCCCAATCCTTACGCCTATTACGGGGCGGGGCGACTACTTAATAGGCTGGCTTCTAAGCCGGGGATCCGGGCGAGGGAGCGAGATTCAACAGGATTATCGGATCAGTGAACGGGCCGGGTGAGGCTCATCGATCTTAAAGCAGCAAACGCCCGGCTAAACTTGTAGATGCCTTCGTGAAAGGTTTTCAGGACAGGGGTTCGACTCCCCTCGCCTCCACTTAAATCTCCAGCTTATCACGAATTGAATGTCGAGATGAATCCCATCGCCTTAAAGGTCTGGATGTTGCAGGTCCGTTGCCTGAAGTCACGACTTCATGATTGGGGGAGTGAATCGCTGGAAGCGAATCGTTGATTCCTCTTGCTTGTTGGATCAATTGTATTGAAATAAATTTTGAGATCAATTTTGCCGGCTTGTTCAACGTCCTTTGATACGTTAGAAGTTTTCCGTGCGAACTAGTGGCGTTTTTGTTGCCTCGTTGCTCTTTGCGGGTCGGCTTCTTGATGCGGCGGAAGATGCTCCGGACTTCAACCGTGAGATTAGGCCTATCTTGGCGGAAAATTGTTTTCATTGTCATGGGCCGGATAAGAAATCGCGTAAAAGTGGTTTGCGGCTGGATACGTTCGAAGGAGCAAAGAATGGAGGAGAGTTTGCTGAGGCCGTGGTGCCAGGGCAGCCAGAGAGGAGTGAATTAATTGCTAGAATTCATTCCGATGATCCAGACGAGTTGATGCCACCTCCTGATTCCAAGCGAACACTCACCAGCAAAGAAAAGGAGCTTTTGCGAAAGTGGATTTCATCCGGCGCTAAGTATGAAGAGCACTGGGCTTGGGTGGCGCCGGTTCGGGAGGGAATCCCTAAGGTTGATAATTTAGCAAGCATCAATAATCCGGTAGATGCCTTTTTACTTCATCGACTTGAGCAGGAAGGATTAAAGTTTTCAGAGCGTGCCTCGGCGGGGAGTCTTTTGCGTCGTCTTTCTTTAGATCTGATCGGCCTCCCTCCTACTCCAGAGGAATTAGAACGGTTTTTGCAGTCCGAAAATTACGAAGATGAGGTGGATCGATTACTTGATTCGCCTCGGTTTGGGGAACGATGGGCGCGGCATTGGCTCGACTTGGCGCGCTATGCAGATTCAAACGGTTTTCAGGCAGATCAACTTCGACCGTCTTGGGCTTATCGTGACTGGGTGATTAATGCACTCAACGAAAATATGCCCTACGATCAATTTACGATCGAGCAGTTGGCCGGAGATTTGCTTCCTAATTCCAACCTAAGTCAAAAAATAGCGACGGGCTTTCATCGAACGGTCACTTGTAATGTGGAAGCGGGAGTGAGTCCCGAGGGGAATCGAGTGAATCAGGTTTTTGACCGTGTAAATACCACGGCTACGGTCTGGTTGGGGATCACCTTGGAGTGTGCGCAGTGCCACGATCATAAGTTCGATCCATTTTCGATGAAGGATTATTATTCGATGTTTTCCTTTTTTAATAATACGCCTCTTGAAGTTCAGCCTCCTTCCAACAAGAAGGATGTTTCCCATGATTTTATTGGCCCGTATTTGGATTTGCCACTTTCATCAGAGCAGGCACTGGAGGCCAAAAAAATTGATAAGGAAATTGCTACTTTGGAGAGAGAACGTGATGAGTTGAGTAAGGTTTTAAGTCCGAATTTCCGGGCGTGGCAGGAGTCAGTTGCGGCGGCGCTAGAAAATCAACCGAAGTGGAGGCCTATGACAGTGAAGTCGTTTGTTTCCTCGGGTGGCGAAGAGTATCGAATTTTAGAGAATGGCTCCGTGTTATTGACCGGGGAGGTTCCAGATAAGGCAACTTACACCGGGGAATTTGAGACCGATCTCCAATCGATTACGGGTTTTAGATTAGAGACTCTAACCCACCCGGAATTACCGGGGAAAGGGCCGGGTCGGGGAGATGCGGCACGTTCCAATTTTGTTCTCCATGAATTCAGAGCAGCGATAAAAAAAGACGGAAATATAAGCCAACTCAAACTCCAAAATGCGAAGGCTGACTTTTCACAAGAAAACTGGGATGTCGCAGGAGCTGTCGATGGTAAGGCAAAGACCGGTTGGGCGATAAGCCCTCAGTTTGGAAGGCCTCATTTTGCGACCTTTCACTTAGATCGTCCAATTGAGAGTCTGGGTGGATCAAGTTTAGTTTTCCGGTTGGAACAGAACTTTGGTCAGGGAAGGGTAATTGGAAATTTGAGACTTTCTGCAATTTCTGACCCTGTTGGGACAGTAGCTTTGCCGCAGGCGGTTTTAAGTGTTTTGAAGAAGCCTGGAGAGAAGAGAAATGCGAAGGAGATCGAAAGGCTGAGAGCTTACTTTTTAAAATCTAATGTTAAGTTTTCGACGCTAGAAAAAAGTCTGGCTCGCCTTAGAAAGGAAAGATCCACTATCAAGCCTGATCGGACTTTGGTGATGGTTGAATTAGCGAAGCCGCGCGAAACCCGGATTTTGAAACGGGGTAATTTTCTTGCTCCTGATCAACTGGTTAGGCCCGCAACTCCGGAGCGGCTCCCGAAGTTGAAAAAACCTTCTAATCGGTTGGATATGGCGAAGTGGCTCGTGCGCCGGGATAATCCACTGACGGCGAGGGTCACGGTGAATCGTTGGTGGGCCGAGCTCTTTGGGGGTGGGGTTGTGGCGACTCTTGAAGATTTTGGAACCCAATCTGAGCCACCTACTCATCCCGAATTATTGGACTGGCTTGCGGTCGAGTTGATGGAATCTGGCTGGAATATGAAGCACGTTTTAAAGGTCATCGTTATGTCTCAAGCGTATCAGCAATCTTCGCGGGTGGCTCCTGAATTGTTGGAGAAAGATCCGCGTAATCTTTTTCATGCAAGGGCCCCAAGGTTCCGGATGGATGCAGAACGTCTTCGTGACAATGCTTTGGAGATTTCGGGGTTACTTTCGAGTAAGATGTATGGGAAGCCGATCATGCCGTATCAACCGAATGGTTTGTGGAGGCAGACCGGTCGAAACGAGCCGAAGTGGGAGGAGCAAAAGGATGAGAATCGCTGGCGACGAGGGGTGTATATTGTCTATCGTCGCGCTGCTCCGTATCCTAGTATGGTGAACTTTGATGCGCCGGACCGTAGCTCGTGTACGGTTCGGCGACCCCTCACTAATACTCCAAGCCAAGCTCTTACGATGCTTAACGATCCAGCTTATGTCGAGATGGCCCTGGCCTTTGCAGATCGAATTCTGACCGAGAGTAGAGATGTGTCGACGCGCGTTGATTATGCCTTTCGGTTGGCTTTGGCTCGATCAGCGTCGCCAAGTGAGGTTACAATTCTTGAAGAATTGATTCGGGATCGCAGCGAGCATTATCGCGATCATCCGGAGAAGGTTTCCGCCATCTTGAAGAATCCTAAGTTTTTCTACAAACCGAAACAAAAGAACCTAATTGAATTGGCGACATGGTTTCACGTCGCCAATGTTCTTCTTAACCTTGATGAGACACTGACTCGGAAATAAGAGATGAATCCAAACCCATTTCTCACCCAAAACCGCCGGTCTTTTCTTCAAAAGAGCGGTTTCGGTTTTGGGAGTGCTGCACTGGCTTCAATGATCAATCAGGATGCAGCGGCTGCCGGTGATGATCCCTTAGTGAAGCTCGGACTGCATCATGCTCCGAAGGCGAAGCGGGTGATTTACATACATATGGTCGGAGCTCCGTCGCATCTCGATCTGTTTGATTTCAAGCCGGAGTTGCAGAAGAGAACGGGCGAGCTTTGCCCCGATGAATTTTTTGATCTTAATCAACTGGCTTTTATTCGCGAGCAACCCAATCTTTTGGGCACGCCAAAGAACGAGCGTTTTTCGTTTAAAAAATGTGGTGAATCAGGGACGGAGATTTCGAACCTTTTGCCAAACCTACAGGGTATGGCAGATGAAATGTGTTTTATCAAAACGCTCCACACCGAACAGTTTAACCATGCTCCTGCTCAAATGTTTGCGTTGACGGGATTTGAGCGTTTCGGCCGGCCCAGTATCGGGTCGTGGACAAGTTATGGTTTGGGGAGTGAGAATCAAAACCTGCCTGGCTTCGTCGTTTTAATTACCGGCCAGGTTCTTGGAGCTGGGAATAGTGCTTTTGGGAGTGGATTTCTTCCAACAATTCACCAAGGAGTGGAGTTTCGTTCGAAGGGGGATCCGGTGCTCTACTTGTCAAATCCAGATGGGGTGTCTCATCTTGATCGAAAATTGGTAGTGGATGCGGTAAAGGACCTTAATCAGGTTGCGTTGGATGACGTTGGTGATCCTGAGATTGCGACCCGAATCAGCCAGTATGAGATGGCTTATCGGATGCAGACCAGTGTGCCAGAATTAATGGATATTGAGAGTGAGCCTAAGCATATTCATGAAATGTATGGGACGAAGCCTGGCGAGAGCAGTTTCGCGAATAATTGTTTGCTGGCTCGCCGTTTGGTAGAGCGTGGTGTGCGATTCGTGCAGCTTTTTGATCAAGGCTGGGACCACCATGGCGGAGTCTTTGATAATCTTCCCAAAAAAGCTAAACAGGTGGACCAGCCGATTGCTGCTTTGCTCAAGGATTTGAAAGAGCGTGGTCTTCTGGAGGATACGCTTGTCGTGTGGAATTCAGAATTTGGACGAACCCCGATGGCTCAGGGGGCCTCTGGTGATGGTTCCGAAATAAGTAAAGCGGGCCGGGATCATCACAAGGAGGCTTACACGGTATGGATGGCCGGCGGGGGAACTAAAGGGGGACACGTTTATGGAGAGACCGATGAGCTTGGATATGGCATCGCTAAAGATCCGGTCCACGTTCATGATTTTAACGCGACAGTCCTTCACTTATTGGGAATTGATCACGAGCGATTGACCTTCCGCTATCAAGGAAGGCAGTTCAGGCTGACTGATGTCCATGGGGAGGTGAAGAAAGGGTTACTAGCATAATCGTGGCGGCTGGAATGAGAGGCGGATTAGGCGGGTGCGAGACTCCTTCTGTCGGGATCTCGAAACAGATTTTGAGAATGCTCCCAAGATCCAAACAAAGGGTTTTATTTGAGATGGACTTTTTTGAAGGTGTTCTGACAGGCCGCCGGGCTATAGGAATTGTCTGGTTATTTTTAGGCTCAACTTTGCTCTCGGGCTATTTTTAGCGTTTTTCAGGATTTACTCTGCCTAGCTTGAAGAGGGAGATAACAGTGGCGGGGGAATCTGGTGGCTTCGGCCTGGTATTCTCTTGGGGCTTACAAAGGCTAATGAGGGTGCGTAGAAAACTTTCAGCCGCCATATTCGAAAAAGTGATTAGGGAAACTAAAGTAAATCATTCTAATCAAAGAAAATTGCTGAATTCCTCTTGCCAGCGAGGCGATCTTTGATACAGAACCCGTCCCCGTAACGGTGCAGTCGGCATTATTTCGGGTCTTTCTGAACATTTACGATCATGGCACGACTCTTCGGCACAGACATTCCCAATGAGAAGCGTATAGAAGCCTCTCTCCCTTACATTTTCGGCATCGGACCCTCGACTGCTTCGAAGATTCTCGATCACGCAGGCGTTAGTCCTGATATTCGTACTGGCGAACTTAGTGAAGAACAGCTGGTGAAAATTGCGACGGTGATCCAAAATGAGGGGATTCTCATCGAAGGTGACCTCCGTCGGGAGAAGCAGGGTCAAATGAAGCGGCTGTCCTCCATTAACTGCTACCGTGGAATTCGTCACAAGCGTGGTCTCCCGGTCCGTGGTCAGCGCACCCGCACAAACTCTCGCACTCGTAAGGGTAAGCGCCGCACCGTTGGTGTTGTGCAGTAAGGTCTCTGCTGACCTGAAACGACTTTCCATTCCATTAATATGGCTGAAGAAGAAAACAAAAATGAGGAGACCGAGGTCGATGCTGCTGATGCAGTGACCCCTGCGGAAACTCCAGCCCCTGAGGCGGCTGCTGAAGAAGCAGCTCCAGAAGCCACCGACGCTCCAGCTGAAGGTGATGCTCCTGTTGAGGGTGAAAGCACAGCCGAGGGCGAGGACGCCCCGGCACCGAAGGAAGAGAAGAAACGCGATATTTTTGCGGAGCTTCTCGGAGAAGATGATCCTGACAAGGTCAAGGTCCATAAGTCGAAAAAGAGCAAGAACGTGACTAATGGGATCGTTCATGTCACCGCGACATTCAATAACACTACCGTCACAGTCACCGACGAGCGTGGAAACACCATCGGATGGTCTTCATCTGGTAAGATGGGCTTTAAAGGGTCTCGTAAGAGCACTGCTTACGCTGCTCAGGTTGTCTCCCAAGACGCTTGTCGTCAGGCAATGTCCCATGGCCTCAAACAGGTTTTGGTTCGCGTGAAGGGACCGGGCGCTGGGCGTGAGTCTGCTGTTCGTGCCGTGCAAGGTCTCGGTGTGGAAATTAGCGGAATCCTTGACGTGACTCCAATTCCTCACAATGGATGCCGGCCTAAAAAGGCGCGTCGTGTTTAATCCTTCTCAACCCTAAATTTTAGAAAGACAGATCAATGGCACGTTATACCGGCCCAAAAGATAAGGTTAATCGTCGCTTTGGAGTGCCCCTCTTTGGGCCATCTAAAGCTCTCGAGCGCCGTAATTACCCTCCAGGTCCTCATGGACTCCGCTCCGGACGTCGTAAAAAGTCCGACTATGCAATCGCGCTTGGCGAGAAGCAAAAACTTAAGTTCATCTATGGTGTTCTTGAGAAGCAATTCCGTGGATACTTTGCGGAAGCCAGTCGCCGTCGTGGAATCACTGGTGACATCATTTTGCTTCTTCTTGAGACTCGTCTCGACAATGTTTGCTACCGTCTCGGATTTGGAAACTCCCGAAATGCGGCTCGTCAGCTCGTCAACCACGGTCACGTGACTGTGAATGGCAAGAAGCTCGACATCCCGTCCTATCAGGTTCGCGCAGGAGATGTTATCAAGATTGGTGACCGCGCTCCGTCGCAGCAGCTTGGACTTCGGATGCTTGACTTGACACAGTCGGTTCCTCTTCAGGACTGGCTCACTTTAGATCGCGAGAAAATGGAAGGAACCGTCTCACGTCTCCCTGAGAAGGAAGATGTCGACCCACCGGTCAATCTCCAGCTTATCGTCGAACTTTACTCTCGTTAAAGTTCTTCAACCTTTCCAAGCTCCATCCCGTTTCGGTGGGATGGGGCTTTTTTCTTTTGAGGGGTGATGGTTATTTGACGAGATCGTCCTTCCGATCCATTGCTCTAAAATTCTGTTCTTGTTCTTTCGTAGAATACACTAGCCTAGGATCATGAATGGTTTTCTGTGGTTGGTTTGGCTGGCGGTTATTATCGGTATTGCGATTTGGGCATTTGGGTGCCAAAAGCGGTTGAGGCACAAGGCGCTTTTGCAGGCTGGTCCATTAAGTGATGAAGATCTCAGTTTTCTTGAAGATCATTTTGATCTTTATAAGAAAATACCCCCTGAAATTCAGAACCGTCTGGAGCCCATGGTGCAGGTTCTGATTGCTGAGAAAAATTTCGAAGCCTGTGGAGATCTTGAAGAAGTAACCCGCGAAATGAAAGTGGTTATAATGGCGCAAGCGGCCCTCCTTTTGGTCGGACGCGATCACCGGCTTTTTTCAAAGCTACGAACAGTTTTAATTTATCCAGAGGCTTTTTCTGGTGGACGTGAAGATGGAGATAAAACTGTCCGGTTGGGCGAGAGTTGGCAATCGGGCACAGTGATTCTTTCGTGGCGCAGTGTTCAGCGTGGTGGCGAAGATGAACGTGACGGGCGAAATGTTGTCATTCACGAATTTGCGCATCAATTAGATCAGGAAAATCGTCACGCCGATGGTTTTCCTGTATTAAAGAACCGGAGTTCCATTGGTAACTGGGCACACGTTTTTTCTGCTGCCTACGAGGATTTTTGTCAGGATTTAGACAAAGGTCGTAAGACGGTTATGGACCCTTATGGGGGCACGAATCCTGCCGAGTTTTTCGCGGTGGCGACCGAAACGTTTTTCGAGAAAGCGAGACAATTGAAACGCGATTATCCTGAGCTATATGTTCAGTTAAAAAACTACTACGGGCTAGATCCTATCGCTTGGTAGGAGTCCTGAATTATCGATGATATGGTTCGCCTCTTTTAATCGTGTAAGCGCGATAAAGCTGTTCCAGTAAAACAACTAGGGCGAGTTCGTGTTGCAGTGTCAGTGGGGAGAGGGCCCAGACCTCATCAGCTTGGCTCCTGAGGTCTTTGGTATGGCCGTCGGAAGCTCCGATAAGAAGAGAAATAGTTTTGATGCCTGGATTCATTTCCCAAGTGTTGATCTTTTCCACCAAACCTTCAGTGCTCCAGGCTTGGCCGCGCTCATCAAGGGCAATACGCAAAGTGTCTTTTGAACGGTCAAGAAGATTGGATGAGACGGACTCAGAATCTCCAGCCTTAAGGTAAAAGAGCTCAACTTTGCTCCCTCGTTTTAATCGTTTGAGATATTCCTCAATGCCACTTTTAGCGTAAGTAAGAGCGGGTTTGCCAGCAGCGAAGATTCTCCAATTCATAAGCTGAAAATATCAAGAATTGCAAGGGGTGCCGAATTCTCCCTGACCCGTCTTCTTACACTCTAGTCTTATCTGATCTGTCATTTTTTGAAGAAGTTAATAGCGAAAAGGTTGGAGGGGTGGGTTGTTATTTTTCCGGATGAAGGCTTAATTTGAGAGGTTTGATTCTAAGCAAAACTTGGGTTCCAACTTGGGGGAGGTGTTTGGGATTTACTTCCCATCGAAGGGCGTGGTTTTCGTGTCCGTAGATTTGAGGCAGGCAGAGAAGTTCATCGCCGAAGGTAGAAAGACTGATGACGCTTCCGCTCTGATCAGCGAGGTAAGTTTTAGGGGTGCCCTCCTGACCAATGAGATGTGAGCCAGCGAAGAGAAAAACTTTGAGGCGTTTCCTTGCTTCATCCTTGTCAGGATTCCCTGCATCATCGAGGCGATGGACGAAGTCAGAAAGCGGGAGTTCATTGGGCTGTTTATCTTTATTTGGGATAACCAATGATACCGTGACGCCGCTACCTTTAGGCGGGAGATCAATCCAATGTTGATCGTCGCCCTCGCCTATGATTTTCCTGATTGCGGGATGACCAGCCTTTGCTCCAAGGAGAAGAAGAGCAGTGTGAATATGGCTCGGTTTTGCCTCTATCGTGACGATGGCCTCGTGTTCCTTAGTTCCCTTGGTGCAAGCAATAAACTCAAGAGACCCTTCGACGAGAGTAACGGTGGAGGTCACGTCAACCGCTTTAGCCTCAAGATTAATACGGATGCCAGGGAGCTTTAATTTTTCCAGGGTGTCTTGATTGATCTCTGTACCGTCAACCAAGAGAGGGCCAGCTAGGAGGAGACTGCTAATACTACAGAGGAGAAATTTCATCTAATTGAGACTACGTAACTTGGGAGAGTCCTTCGAGGTTTCAATTTGTTTAATGAGTCGGCCTACAGTATTGATGATCCTCTCAAGATTTCGTTTTTCACGATGGGCGAGAAGATCTTTTTTGAGCTTCTTTAGCTTTGGGAGTATTGGCTTAGCGGAACCTCCATAGCTAGCGAGAGCTTTAAGACATCTTGGAATCCGTGCAGCCTTGCCCCATTTTTGAATCTCCATCACTTCGAAGCAAAGAGACATTCCCTCCTTGATGCGATGTTTCGCGAGAATATCGAGTCCGGAAAGGCGAATCCCACTAGCGAACATGACGCCGCTGGGAGAGGGCGTCTTTATAGCTTTCTCAATAGCAGGGAGTAAGGGCTTGATTTCTTCATAGGTTAGCTTGCCGTACAGTCGACCGACGTCGCTTCGCGCACGGCCATCCTCATTTAGTAAAGTTGCGGCGATGGCCTTGCGAAGCAGTTCTTTGTCTACGCCATCGAGCGAGTTGCGAAGCATTTTACCGAAGATTGCAAAGCTGAGGTATCGTTGCTCCATACCACGAGGATCATCTTCGGAGGCTGGCTGTGCTAGCATGGTAAGAAGCTTTGGGAGAGCCGACATCGCAGACTTGCCTATTTTAGCAAGGGCTTCGGCCGATTCAATTCGTAACCAAAGATCTTCGTGATCGAGGTTTTTTCGAAGAGCGTTAACAGCTTCGGGGCTTGGTGTTTTGGTGTGAGCAAGAGCTTGGGATGCACCATAGCGGGTCTCGAGGTTATTTGAGCTAAGCATTTCAATGAATTCTGTATTAGGGCTCACCCCCCTGCGGCCCAAGGCCATTGCTGCTCTTTCACGAACAATCGGAGACCAACGACTGAGAAGCTTAAGTAGATCCTTTTCGCCGATTTTATCGTAGGCTTCGTTTCGATATTTATTGGACCACCCTCGACCATCGGCAATCGTTTCGGCAGCTTGATGATGGTCGAGTTGGGGGATTAAAGGTTTAGATTTCCCCGTGATATAAAGTTTTTTAAGAGGATGTGCATAGGCAAGAAGGTAAGCACCGGTGCAGTCCCAATTCGCATATTTGTCGTGGCGTGTATTGGGTGGACCTTGATGAACAAAGGTCCCTTCGTGAGTTCGGGCTAAATCAAAATACCAAGAGCCAAATTCCCGCATCCATGCCCCGCTGGCATGTGGCCCTGAAAGAGCAACTCCCGGAAGTGACCAGAGGATGTTAAAAAAGTTTCCGGTATGGCCGGTGTCTCTTTCTGACCCGTGGGAGGCGAGGCTCATACGGGAAAAGAATCTTGCTCCTTCTGGTTCGTCGTTGAGATGGAAGAGTACTGCGGCCATACCACATTTACCATTGTCTTCGTGGGTTTGATACCAAGGTTGGTGATCCCCATAGGGAATCGCGCCTTTGCCGATATAAAACCTTAGAAGCCGAGTGCTTCGTTCGATCGCGATTCTGACGTTTGGGTCGGTAACACCGGCTTTTTGGGCTAGAATCAGAGAGTTGGTTAACGTAAGGCCGGGTGCATTCATCATGCCGTAGCCGACCAGGCGGCCGTCCTCACCCGCAAACTTGTGCCCCCAGGAGCCTACGATACTCTGACCTTCGGAAGCCTCAAGGGCCAGTCGTTTGAGGCCGGGAATGAAAGATCTGTCTCCGGTCGCCATTGTGTATTCGGCAAGCAAGGTAATGGCATATCCGTAATACCACGTAGCCATAGAGTCGGCTTTGTAGTTCGAAGCCCATTCAGCCTCTTTCTTGACAATGCCAAGGTAGGTTTGATTGCCGCTTGCGAGAAGGGCGAGGGCGTTGAGAGAACGGATGATTGGGTTTTGTCGGCGATTTGCGGAAGTTGAAATTTTTTCAGCCAGCTGTTTGCAGCCTCTCTCTAGAATTCGTTTTGATTTGTTACAGTGGTAGGGTGCGGTTAAACTGTAGCCTCCAAGAACAATAAGATTGAGCGAGACTGTTTCGCTCTTGCCATCGCGCCATCGTAAAATCTTTAGGAGTCCAGACTTTTCTTCTGCAACCGTTAGTGCTTTGCCGAACTCAGTCCGCGGATCATAGCGGAATTTATTGTCTCCGACTCCAAGAATAACATCACCTACTCTAAGGGGGCCATCGGCAGGAGAGTTAGGGGCAATCTTTGTGATTGCAATTTGTCTAGCAGTGGATGTTTCCAATTTGTCGCTGAACATCCATCCACGGGCGCCGGTGGATCCAAGATTCCAGTCGTGTGATGCTCCTGCAGGAATCGAATCCCCTTTTGTAAAGTCGGGTTGGCTTATTTTGACCTTGGGGCCAGCGGCCGTAAGAAACTGAGAAGATACAATCAGTAAAATAGCTAACGGAATGGATTTTGTCATCATGACATGTGTGATTACGAAAGATGCAGAGGGAACTTTCCTCTAATTAAAAAGATTCCCTCATGGTAAAATGGTCGAATGGAATAGAAGCTGGACACCTGCCCTTTTACGGGTAGGTTTAGGTGTGCTACCTCTTAGAATTCTTTCACCATCTGAACAAGTTGCAGAACATCTTAAAGGTGAACTTTTGCGTGGAAGGTGGATGCATTCGATTCCGGGAGTGCCGAGCTTGGCTGCGGAAATGGGGGTCAATCGAAAGACCGTGGATGCGGCGCTGAGGCAATTGGATTCAGAGGGGGTTTTAATACCACAGGGAGCAGGCCGAAAACGCTTGATTGGTTTTTTGCCGGAAGACCGGAGTCCGTCGCCATTGACGCTTGGGTTTCTTCTTTATGAGATGTCTGATAAGCGCATTGATTACATTGTGGAAATTCAGCACATGTTGATGGAGGCAGGACATGCGCCTGTTTTTGCTTCCAAGTCTTTGGTCGACCTTTCTTTAGATGTGAAACGTGTAAGTCGTTTAGTGGAGGCCACTGACGCAGATGCTTGGATTGTGTGTGCGGGTTCTCGATCAATTCTCGACTGGTTTGCTTGTCAGGATTTTCCTGCTTTCACACTTTTTGGTGGTTCGCTTGATCGGCGTTTTGCAGGTGCAGGCCCAAATAAAAATCCAGCCTATCGTGAATGTGTTAACGTGCTAATTGAGCTGGGACATCGGCGAATAGTTTTGCTAGCGAAAAGCCAGAGGCGGAAGCCAATTCCGGGCGAGTCGGAGCAGACTTTTTTAGAGGCTCTAGAAGAAGGGGGGATTGAAGTTGGTGAGTTCCACTTGCCGGATTGGGATGATCGAAAGGAGAGTCTCCTGTCTTGTCTAGATTCGCTTTTCAAGGTGACACCTCCAACAGCCCTCATCATTCAAGAGGCAACGGTGTTTACAGCGGTTCAACAGTTTTTGGCAAATCGGGGGCTAAAAGTTCCCGCTGATGTTTCGCTTATCTGCTCCGATCCGGATCCAAACTTTACTTGGTGCGAGCCAACTATCGCTCATATAGCTTGGCGTTCCCGGCCGATCGTTCGGAGGATCATTCGTTGGGCTGATAAGATTAGTCGTGGAAAAAAGGATTTGGTGAAAAGTTTTGCTAACGCGGAGTTTATCGAAGGTGGTTCAGTGGGGGTTGCGAAGGATTAAAAGGAAGCATTACGCTCCAGAAAATTTTGTACTGACGCGCTAAATTCCTTGGGTCGCTGCCAGGGAACTCGATGACCTGACCCTGATATAATGAGGTGCTCGCTGTTTGGTAATAGTGAAGTTGCCTCCTCTGCGAGTGCTGTGAACTTTGGGTCATGGCTTCCTGTGATCCAGAGAACTGGGCAGGTGATTTTAGGTAAATCCGACCGAAGGTCATTCTGCCTTCCGAGCGACCAATGGAGGAAGCTTTCAGAGACGAATTCATTGTCCTTGATGTCAGCTTGATGTAGTTCTTCGGGAGATGATAAAAAGATCTCTTGATTATTCCATTGATGGAGGAAGGAGGTCCAATTTTCCTTTGAAATCCTGGCCCATTCGCGGTCTTTCTCTCGACGTTCTTCTTGCCCTATAATCAGGCCCGGATGAGCGCTGACAATGATGGCGGCCCTCCATTTTTCAGGCTCTGCAATGAGTGCGTGGAGAGCGATTCTTCCGCCCATCGAATAGCCTAGAACGACGTCGCCTAATCCCGCGCCTTTGCAGATCAATTGACCGGTTTCAAAGAGATTGGGTGCGGAGTGATCAAAGAAGCGCCAAAGATCGAGAGAGTTAACCGATTCATCCAGATCTTGGCTTAATGTTTCCCACGCTTGGAAATTTCCAACCGCTCCATGCAGACAGTGGATCATGGTTTCCAAAAGCCAAAGAGTTGGCCGACGCACCCGATTCCAAAAGATAATCGGTTTTTCCACGGCTTGTCCGGTTCAAGGATACGCCAATTATTTTTTTCTCCAATTCTTCGCATGTTTGGAAGTGGATTGACGAGGGTCTTTTCCTCACAAAGATAAAGGAGGGGGAGATCTGCTTTCGAGTCGGTGAAGCCTGCGAGACCGTCGGTTATGCCAGCTTCTTTTAGTCGAATAACTTTTTCTTTGCCTTTATGATTCTCTCCGATGATTTCTGGGAAGAGGCTCGTTTTTTCGTTCCAATCGAATAAGGTTCCATAACTTTGATCAAAGCCGAGCTTAAGCCCAATTCTCTGGACCCAAAGTTCGGGACTGGCAGAGGACAGGATCAATGGGTTTCCCTGTTTCTTGTAGTAAGCGATTTCTTTCAGAATTTCTGGGTAGGGTAGCTTTGGAAGCCACTCATTGATAAATCCTTCAACATGTTCTTGTAGCTTAGAGTGGGGCATCTTCCATAGATAGGAATGAAAGACGCGTTTCATTCCACCTGCTCCGAGGACTTTATTGAGAGGTAAAAAGCAGAGGAAGATGAGAGTGAGAAAGCGGCGTACTGGTTCCTTTTTAAGAACGTAAGAACGAAAGACCAGTTGAGTGTCCCACGGAATGATGGTTTGATCTAAGTCGAAGAGGATGGGGCTACGGCTATTCTCCACACCCCGAAACTTAATGAGTTGTGGACAAAATGGAATTTCAATCTGCAAATGATGAGGTTACCCTTTAAATCGTGAGGTTAATCTTGTTTCTACTGACGGTCCCAATTGTGGGTTGGGCTCAGATTCCTGTAGTGCCTATCTTAAATCAGCTCTTTCCTGATTTGGATAAAAATCCTGGTGATGCAGGGGAACGATTTACGCTTGCGAGTCATTTCGGTGTAGAGCAAATCCGTGATTCTGCGGTAAGGTTGAAAGCCGAGTGGACTCTTCTTGATGGCTCGGAAGAGTCGTCAGAAATCGATTTTCTTTTGTTCCGTGAACGAACCCCTATCACGATTGCAAATTTTTTGGGTTATGTGAACAGAGGGGATTATACGAATATGATCGTTCATCGATTGGTTCCAGGATTTGTGATTCAAGGTGGGGGTTTCACGATGTCGAGTGGCGCTGATGGCGGGATTTCTGGCGCCTTTGTTGCAACACAGTCGACGATTAAAAATGAGTTTGGAGTGTCGAACACTCTTGGGACGATCTCGATGGCTAAGTTGGGTGGGGATCCTGATAGTGCGACCAGTCAATGGTTCATCAGCACTGGGGCCAATTCGGACAATCTTGATTCACAAAATGGTGGATTCACGGTCTTCGGCGTAGTAAGTAGAGATAGCTTTGAGAAGGTTCTTGAGCTTGATCGACAGCAAATATTTTCCATTTATGATCTTAGTGGTGTGTTCGGGAATTCAGCATTAGGCAGCACTCCTTTGATCCGAAATACCACTAACGCCAACTTTACGGCTGAGAGTTTCTATCGTTTCTCAACGGTCGTTGAGGTGCCTTTGCCGGAGGGGCAAGCGGGAACCGATCCTAATTTGAGCTACTCGCTCATTTCTGGTTCTGAAGAGGGTGATCCGGTAGTGGAGATTTCAGAGGGTGAACTGGTAGTAGGGTTTCCTGATGCGACGTTCGGTGGAAAGAAGACAGTGGTGGTGCAAGCCGAGGATTCTGTAGGAAATACGGTAGTGGATACCTTTGAAATTGTGATGGAGGCTAATTACGAGTCGTGGCGGAAAGCGGTATTTTCAGCTGAGGATGTCGAAAATGATCTTCTCACTGGACCGGCTGCAGATTTTAATAGTGACGGGGTCGATAACCTGGTGGCCTTCGTGCACGGGTTGAATGGTGATACAAACGCTGTAAGTGGTTTACGGGGGCCAAGTTTGGTGCTTGGGCTCTCAAGTGTGGACCTCGAACTTAAAACTGGCTTAATTGAAGGGATTAATTTTGGGGTGGAAGTTTCGACCGATGGAAAGAGTTGGGTAGCTATTGAGTCTGCACGGACCACCAAAGAGAGCGCAAACGGGAGGACGGAGCTCTTCACAGTAGCGAGGTCGGACGGAGAGGCTCCTCGCTCTTTCTATCGCCTGCGTTACACACTCAACTAGCTAATGCTCGTAAAGCTGAAAATTCTACTCCTTCTTGTAGGGACTATTCTGTCAGGAGAGGCTGATTTTATCGCCGCTGACTTTCGAACCACCAAGGGAGATTTCACGGTTTCTCTAGATTACGTGAATTCTCCGCTGGCGGTGGCTAATTTCATCCAGTTGGCGGGTAAGCCCGATGATATTTTGGAGACTCCGGCGGGGGTGCCTTTTTTGGAGAACGCTGCGCATTATGCACAATCATATTATCGTCCGACCATTGAATCTGATGTTGCGAGGCTCCCCCTGCGGGTTGAGAGAATCGAATCAACTCCGACTATGAGAGGATTCTATGCGATCTTTCAGAGTAACACTTACATCGGTGGGGTTGAGGGCTTCGCGTTGCCAAATTACCACGCGGACATCACAGGGGAAGACCGCATCCGATTGCAGCAAGTAAGCTTTAATCCATCGAAGTATCGGATCACGTTGAAATATCCGAGACCATGGTTGGATTCCAGTGAACTCATGGTGAAGAAAGCGCCGATGTATCGAGCGATACGGGTCAATCGAGTTGAGACAGGGATCCGTTTTTTTTCTGGAAGCATGACAAACGACCCTTTGGAGCATCCGGGATATCAATTCCAAGACGAACTAGTTCGCGATTTAAGCAACTTGAGTAATCCTTTTGGCTTTCCGTTTAACGTAGCGGGGGTTCTAGCAATGGATACCCTAGCTCCGAATCGGAATGGGAGTCGATTTTTTATTACTTCGGTCGCTGTTCCTTCGTTTAATGGCCAATACACTGCCTTTGGCAAGGTTTCGACTATTCCTGGATTAAATGTGGTGCGAAGCATTGCGAATACCCCTAGTGATATTAATGGGACTCCAGATGAAGAGATGGTGATTCTTGATATTAAGTTTCGCCGTGGTGGGATCACTGCAAATGCTTTCATGGAGGGTTACCATCAGGGATTTTTGCCCGGTGAAATCGAAACTCTGCCGTTATCTATTGAGCAAAATGAAAATGCTTTGGAATTGGTAATTCCACTTCGGCCTAAGAGCCAGAATGCTCTCTTCTCGACCTCTGATCTTAGATCGTATTTAGGTGGAACGATCGAAGCTCAATCTCCAGAACAAACTTCAGCGGAAAGAATCGATCTCACAGATTTTTTTGGGTTTGCTCCTAAAACTTTCTTTAGGGGGTTTTCAACTGCTATGCCCACTTGGCCCTCCAGAGAGATTACGCTAAAGAAAGCCCGCCTGTTGCTGAATACGACCTCGGGTAGAGACCGCGGTAAATTGAACATGATCTTCAATGAAGGAGGGACTGGGGGCAGTTATTCGATTGATATGAATATTGAGCAAAACGTTGTCGGGGAAGATCCGCGAGTGGTCCGTTCGGTCGGAGCGGGGACTTTTGCTGCGACCTACGATTTTTCACGCAGTCCATATTTAGGGGTGTTAGAAATCACAAGTTTTACAGGACCATTAAATGCTGAGCAATTCTCTCTGCATTTTGATTCAAGTCGATTTACTAATAATCCGCAGGTTAATCCTGCAACCTTGATTCGCCGATTCGATGCCCGAACTACCAGAGCGCAACTTCCTTTTTTAAGCTATAGCGGAGTTTTTCAAAAAATTCATTAAAATGGTTACTAGAGGAAAATTTATCAGGCCAACGGAGCCCAATGAACTAGTCCCAAAAGACTATTTTTCGGAAATTAAGATTAGAGATTATTTCATGAGGGAATCTCCTCTAGAGATTGATCTCGGATGTGGTGATGGAAAGTTCACGCTGGAGATGGCTGAACATTATCCCGATCGAAACTTTTTGGCTGTTGAGAGGCTTTTAGGGCGTGTTAGAAAAGTCTGCCGAGGGGCTGAGAAGCGAGGACTTCAAAATATCAGAGTCCTTCGCTTAGAAAGCTTGTATACTCTGGAATGGCTTTTGCCGGAGTCCTGTGTCGACCGTCTCCATTTGCTTTGTCCGGACCCCTGGCCAAAGGCCAAGCACCATCGCCGCCGTCTTTTTCAAATTCCTTTTCTTGATTCGGTTGCCCGAGTGCTGAAGCCGGGCGGGGAACTTTTGTTTAAGACGGACCACGACGAATATTTTGAGTGGAGCCAGGAACATCTTGCAGAATACTCTGACTTAGAGAGTTTGGCTTGGCCTAACGATGCCTTCTTTTATCCCAAGACTGATTTTCAAATTCAATGGGAAGCGGAGGGAAAGCGCCTTCAAGGGCTTAGAGCTCGGAAGGTGACTTCCTAAGCTTGTTATCATTGTCCTCTGAATGGTTACTGCCTCCCGTGAAAGATTCCGGTGCTACGAGTCCAGCAGAGAGAATCATTTTTCCCGCTTCTTCTAGTGTCATATCACTTGCAAAGACTTTCTCGTCATCCATAAGGACTACGAATCCCGTCATAGGATTTGGCGAGGTAGGAATGAAGATGGAAGTTGTTCCCTTGCCAGTCTGCGGATCAACGAAGTTGCCGGTGATGAAGCCGATAAGACGGCAGCCTGGGCTCGGGTATTCGACATAAGCTACTCCTTTAAACTTTTGCGGTCCGCCAAGATTTCGGACCGCATCAACGAATTGCTTAATGGTAGAATAGATGAATCCGAGGAGAGGAATACGGATAATAAAATCATCGATCCAGCTGCTCGCTTTCTTACCGGGTCGGTTTGTGACAGCAATCCCCACTAAAAAAAGAAGGGCGAGGGGAATGAAGAGCCAGAGAAAGTCGTCACCTGGAAATCCCTCAATTGACCAAGCGCTTCTCTCTGATTCGGGCACTCCCCGCAGAAGATTGAGTCCTTTCAGGATTCCTATGATGATGGTGAGGCCGATCTTGTGAAGGAGACGGAAAACAAGAACGACAATCCAACCAGTTGCCAAAATAGGAACGACGGTCGCCATTCCCGCCAAAAATGGTTTGAGGACTTTCTTTATTTTTGGGTGGCGGGTTTCTCGTGGGCGCCCAATTGGATCGATGTTTTCTTCGTTCATTAGTTTAGTAGACCTGACCATGGAGTTTGTCATCTGACAACCATGAGATTTGTTGGATGACAGATCTTCTGTTTAAGTGCTACTCTTTGTCGGTGAGCCAACGGATTTCAACCACCGTTTTACAGCGAGTGATCGTGTTGGTGTTTCCTTTGTTAGTTATTTGTTTTTTTGGTCTGAATGTTGTTCTAAATAACCGCGGATCAACACCTAAGGATGCTGCGTTGAGCCTTGGAAAGGTTGAGAGTCGAGAATCTCTGGTATCTGGTGAAAGAAGTTCGGAGGTGAGTAATAAAATTTCGCCAATGATAAGCTCAATTAATCGACCGGAGCGTTCTAGCTTATCTTACCAGGAATCTTGGAATACGGTTACGCTAGAATCTTTGTTTCATTCGCTGGATCCCGACCTGCTATCCAAGCTCAGTGAACAAGATAGATTACGGCTTAAAAGTTATCTGGGGCACTTAGAGTCGTCTAAGAGGATGGATCAGCCTTGGTTGTGTTGGGATGGAGATGTTAAGGAGACCAAGTTGGCAATCTATCATGAGATCGAAAAACTCAGTGGTTTGTCTGGGGGCGGATATGAGATCTTAGCTAATCAATTCCAGCCTAAAGAACGTTGGACTAAGACAGCAACCGATGGCTTTGCTTTTGCGGCTCAGGGTGATGCTTCAATTATTACATGGAGTATTGTTCCTGACGGTACTTCAATACCTGGTTTAATGAATCAGTCTGCGGCTGGATCAAATTTTCGAGCATGGATGGCGTCTGTTTATGGGGGCTCGGTAAATGGGCCTGCTTCAGATCAACCGTGGTTTCAGATTTTTGAAAGTGCTTTCGAAGAAATGGCAGGAACCTGTGGATTGACTCTAGTATACGAACCATTGGATGATGGTGTTCGTGTTGATTCATTGAACCCAGGGAAACTGGGGATTCGTGGAGATATCAGAATTGCGGCGAGGGAGTTGGATGGGAATAGTGGTAATCTAGCAATCGCTTTCCCGCCTGATCATGGAGACATGATCTTCGATTCCAGTGATGGGATATTTCAGATTACCTCTGGTAGCTCGATTCGCCTTTTTAATACAGTTACCCATGAATTAGGCCATAGTCTCGGCTTGGCGCATGTGTGCCCCATTAATCAAACTAAGTTACTAGAACCAAGTCTGACTACTAGTTTCCGGGGTCCACAGTTCGATGAATTCCAGTCTCTGCAGCGCCTCTATGGTGATCGATTTGAATTACATGGAGACTTCCGCGATAATGACTCGGTGCAGGCTGCTAAATTAATTGAACTAGTTGAAGGTTCGAGGGTCAATTTTGTGAGGTTAAGTATTGATGATAATAACGACCAAGATTTTTACCGATTTGAAGGGCTAGTTGGGCAAACGTTAAATGTTGAAGTGGTTCCTGGTGAAGGTTTTTATCTAGAGGGAGGAGAGGCTGATAGTGGGTGCTCGCAAGGAATTAGATTTAATTCTGCAAAGGTGCATGATTTGTCGGTTCAAATTCTTGCCGAGGATGGAGAAACAATTATTTTTCAAGCTGCATCGGGCGATCTTGGTGAGTCCGAGAGAATTGAACAATTTAGGTTGCCTGCGACTGGTTCTTTTTATCTGAGAGTTTCTGGTGACCAAACGAACGCAGCCCAAATCTACGGATTAGGGGTCGAGTTGACGGCTAGGGTGCCAGCGCCGCAGTTAGAATTGTTTGGCCATAAAATTATTGAAGAATCAGGATCGATTAAAAATGGTCGTTTGGATCCCGGTGAAACGATCCGATTGGCGATTGAGATTAGAAATAGAGGAGAACTAGGGAGTGGGCTGCTTACAACTAACATTTTGCTTTCAGATAATGCGGTGCTTTTCAATAAATCGTCACCCTCACGCCTGGAGCCTGGTGAAATTGGTGTTATTGAGATTGTGGTAGGGACAACGGGAAACTGTGGAGAATTCTTGACGCTTAGTCTTAAGATAGATGGCGAGTCAGGGGAGCTGCTACAGGAAAATCTAGGATTCGAAGCCGGGGTGTTGACTCGGCCAGTTGTCTTTGATGTTGATTTTGAAAATCTGAATGGTTTACCGGGCACTTGGAATTCTGACATATCTGGATCAGGTGAAGAGTGGGACGTGGTTTCTTCTCGTTGGGATTCACCGATTCAGTCAGCTTTTGCTCCGGGGCGTGATTCGTCTGGTGAGGCATCTCTTCTCTCTCCTGTCTTTGAGTTGGCATCTAGTGGAGGCAGCCTATCCTTCAGCCACCTTTATCGTCTTGAACCAGGCTTTGATGGGGCTGTGCTTGAGGTTTCAAGGGATGGGGGGGAGTGGGTTGATCTATTGATTGATCCAAGTGTTATCACGATAGGAGGATATAACCGCAGCATTCGTGAGGGTTTTGGTTCTGCGATTATGGGGCAGCAGGCATGGTCTGGCATCCTCGAGGTTTTCACTCCGGTGTCAGTGAAGCTTCCTGTGGAGTGGGCTGGCGAGATGCTTCAATTTCGATGGCGGGTGGTTCATGATGCTTCTTCGGCCCTTGGTGGATGGTGGATCGATAATGTAAAAATGGAAATGTTGGCTGAAGATTGCGAACCGCATCGTCCCGAAGTCACGCTAACTCTCAAAAATGGGGAGCTTGATGAGAATTATCCAGACTCTTCTGCGATTTTAGCACTGGAAACAAAGCTGCCACTTGTTTCATCGTTAAGCATTCCACTTGAGGTCCTCGGAAGTGCAACTTTTTTGGAAGATTATGTAATTAATCTTCAAGCTGTTCTTCCTGCGGGAGAGGTTTTTCATGAAATTCCGGTGAGAGTGATTCCAGATTTTATAACCGAAGATACCGAAACAGTTTTGATTCAGATACCTTCGGGAGATTCTGCTTTTGTTGAAGGGGAGAGCTTCTCTGTGCCATTGATGATTTCTGACCTTTTGAATATCGACACTTGGAGTGCTTTGTTTTTTGGTGATAAGGTTAACCTGTTAGCAGACTCGGATGGTGATGGCTTTGACGAACTCTCAGAATATCTGCTTGGAACAAATCCAAGTTTGGGCATTGATAAATCAGCGTTTAAATTGGTTGCAAGAAACGAAAAGTATATTTGGCCAATTGGGAATCTCCCAAATCGGCCAGATGCGACTTTGGAAATTGAGAGCTCAAGCGATTTGGAAAATTGGGAATTAGTTCAAGTGGTCAGAGTTCCTGAAGGCCTAGAGATCACCCCAAAAAGGCCAAAGTCTTATTTTCGGATTAAATTCTCACTCAACTGATTTAGTTCCGACTTCCTTTCTCCGCGTGATTTGGCAAGACAGTCCCGACATGAATGCTGTTGATCTTGCAAGCTCTGCGCAATCCGACTCCGAACCACCTGCTGGGATCTCTCTTGGGCAACAAGCTCTTTGGTTAGTCAAGGCGGGACGCTGGGATGATTCACATGATCTTTGTCAGGATGTTCCCGATCCGGTTGGGGCATGGATTCATGCCTACTTGCATCGCGAAGAAGGTGATCTTGGGAACGCATCCTACTGGTATCACCGAGCTGGCAAGGAGGTTCCAGAGACGGGTGTGACTCTTGATGACGAATGGTGTCAAATTGCCACAGCAATTTCCTAGTTAAATTCTTTATGCCAAAATCTGACAAGAATGTTCGCCGCGCTGCGGTTTCGTCTCTGAGGGCTTGGGCTAAGGGTCACGCCTATGCGGACTCCCTTGTGGAGCGTCACTCCGAGCGCAACCATTTGTCGTCATCGGATCGAGCTTTTCTTAAAACAATTTTACTTGGCGTTTTGCGGAATCGAAGTTTGCTTGACCATTGGATAGGGATGTTTCGAAAAGGGAAATTGGATCCTGAAACTCGGGATGTCTTACGGGTGGGCTTTTTTCAATTACTCATTTTGCGAACTCCGGACCATGCCGCTATTTATGAAACTGTGGCTTGTGCTCGGAAACCCGTGCAAGGACTAATCAATGCTGTTTTGCGGAAGGCTGCGCACTGTCGAATGAGGTTGTTGCGCGAGCTTCCCGACGTAGAGCTTCCGATTCAGTTTTCGCATCCCCATTGGTTGTGGAAACGTTGGAAGAAGCTCTTTGGTCAAAAGGATGCGGTCGCTTTGATGGATTGGAATAATCTTCCCGCTGAGCCTTATTACCGACCCAATCTTTTAAATCCTCCCCCTTTTGGAAGTCCTGAGCCGCAGAGCGCTAAGGAAGCTGTAGAAAATGGTCACTATTATGTGACTGATCCCTCAACCACACATGCACCGGAATTTCTGGCGCCCAAGTCAGGCGAAATAGTGTTGGATGCCTGTGCCGCCCCAGGCGGCAAGGCGATTCACTTGGCGGGGTTGATGAAGAATGAAGGACGATTGATCTGCATGGATTCTAACGAGAAACGACTCCCACGCCTTAACGAAAACCTTGAACGGTGCGGTGTGAAGATTGCTGAAGTGTCTTGCCATGATTGGACCGAGGCTCCACCGGAAGAATTGCTCGAAGCTTGCGATGCTATCTTACTTGATGTCCCGTGTTCAAATACTGGGGTATTCCGCCGTCGCGTGGATGCGCGATGGCGGATTCAAAAAATTGATTTGGAGAAATTACTGGTGATACAAAACCAGATTTTGGAACAAGCAATTAAGTGCCTAAAACCAGGAGGGCGGCTTGTCTACTCTACTTGTTCAATCGATCCAGAAGAGAATACTGAGTTAGTAAATCGCTTTTTGAAGAGACACCCTGACTTTTTGCTTGAGAAGAGTGACCAGCTTCTGCCTTTTAAAGATGGATCTGATGGTGCTTTTGCTGCTCTTCTTCGGCAGAATTCCTCCTCTTGACCCCCGTGGCGTTTCGGGATTAGTTTGACTAACCAAAATATTTTATGAAGGCTTTATTTTTGTTAATTCCTATTGGGATTGTTACTCAATCCTGTGTTTTGCCAGTTTCAGAAACGACTGGTGCTGGCTATCTCAATGGTTTCCGTTCAGCGACTCCGACTAGTGAACTCGAACCAATGGCCCATGAACGAGGGTATTGGGATGGAGACGCTGTTGAAGATCCTCCCTTGATTAGAATCAATCGAAATGAGCAGAAAGCCTATTTCTACAAGGGCAGCCAAGTGGTAGGAATGTCCCCGATTTCGACGGGAACTTCAAAGCGTGCCACTTCAGCTGGAACCTTCAAAGTGACTGAGAAGGACATTGACCATGAATCTTCTCTCTATGGGGTTATTCGAGATCTAGCCACCGGAGAGATCGTAAATGATGATGCCGATACGAGGAAGCACCGCCCGGGTCCGGGTCAGGTTTTTGAGCCTGCTCCCATGCCTTATTTTATGCGCTTCAATGGCGGAGTTGGAATGCACGTAGGACATCTTCCAGGTTATGCTGCCTCTCATGGTTGCGTAAGAATGCCCAAAGAAATGGCCGTTCGCTTTTATGAGGCTGCAAGCGTTGGAACTCCGGTGATCGTGGAATAGAACAAATGAATACTTCGCTCGAATCTGTTTCGGTGGCAGTCCTTTTTTTATCTTATGCACGCGTGAAACTCAATTTTCCTGAAAGGCCTAATCCGACCAGGTTAATCGAAGCTCTTGAAAAAATGGGTGCTAGAGTCAATAGTTCCCTACACGATTGTGCGCATTGATATTTTAACGCTTTTTCCCAAGATCGCGATGGCTCCTCTCGGAGAGAGTATGATGAAGCGTGCCCAGGCAGCAGGTTTAGTTGAGGTCTGCGCCCACGATCTGCGCAAGTGGGCGACAGGAAGCCAGCGGAAAACTGATGATTACCTTTGCGGGGGGGGGCAGGGAATGTTGCTTAAACCGGAGCCGATTTTCGCCGCTATCGAGGAACTGAGGCACGAAATAACCAAGGTTATTTTACTCACACCGCAAGGGAGTGTTTTTAAACAAGCCAAGGCGCGGGAGCTCTCGAGCGAAGAGCATTTGATCTTCATATGTGGCCATTATGAGGGTGTCGATCATCGTGTAATTGAACAACTGGTAGATTTGGAGATTTCGATTGGTGATTACGTCTTGACTAATGGTGCGATCGCCGCAGCTGTTGTGACAGATGCCATCGTAAGGCTCCTTCCTGGGGCGCTTGGTGATCCTCGGTCTGCTTTGGATGAGTCTTTTCTTGATCCTAATCTTTTAGAAGCGCCGGCTTATACCAAGCCGATAGAGTTCCAAGGTCTGAAGGTTCCAGAAATCCTGCTTTCTGGCCATCATGCCAAGATTGAGGAGTGGAAATCAGAGATGTCTATGAAGCGAACGAAAGAGAATCGGCCAGACCTTCTCGAGTAGTAGTCCGACCGGTCGTCGGATTTATTGTTCTGATTTAATGGGGAATGACTTTAATTGATTACCTTCTGACTTGGAAAGAAATTCTGTTTTTTGGTTTCATTAGATTAATGCATTCCAAGCAATTCTGAAACCTTCATACAAATATTATTTTCGGTAATATTCTAGGTTAAGACAAAGATTACGTTTGGCTTCCTTGTGGTTAGTAGGTCATGAAATGAAAGTTCAAAATTGGAACATGATAGGTCTTAGGACTTGAGCATTTTGTTGATTTCTATTTCGTCGATTACAGGGATGCCAAGGGATTCGGCTTTAGTCCGCTTGGACCCGCCTCCTTCACCCGAGAGAAGGAAATTGGTTTTAGAAGATATGGAGCCGCTGACCTTACCGCCATTGCCTTCAATAAGCTTTTTGAATTCTTGTCTAGGAGCCGAAAGGGTGCCGGTAATCACAAAGGTCTTACCGGTGAATCGCAGCTCCTTTGTTGCAGTAGCCGGATTGGGTGCAAAGTTATCTGACTTTGGATCGATTCCAAGTTCGCGGAGTTTTGCTAAAACGGTTTTTCCTGCTTTGGACCGGAAGAAGGTAAGTAAGTGCTGAGCGGCTACCGGCCCGAGATTATCATCGATCTGATATTGCTTAAGTCGAGGGTGGTTTTCTTTCTTTCTCTTCGATTTAGAAAGTTCTGAGAAATCTGGAAGGTCGGAAAGGTCGGCGACGATTTGTGACTCGGGCAGATCACCGAGTTTTTCATGGAGCCGTGAAAGTTCTCGGGCTGCTGATTCACCAATTTGGGAAATGCCCATCGCAAAAAGCCAGCGACTGAGGGGCATTTCTTCACGGGCTTTGACAAGGGACTTAATCAGGGTGTTTGCTCGTTTCTCCCCAAAGCGACGCTCCTTGGACTTGGTCAAGCCATCGGAGGATTTGGCGGGATCGAGAAGTAAATTAGCGAGCTTATCTAAGCTGAGTGAGAAAAGATCGAGGGGAGAAGCTGCGAGTTTGGTTTCTACCAACTTGATTGCAACGGATTCGCCGAGCCCGTCGAGATCAAGGGCCTTGCGTCCGGCAAAGTGAGTGATGCTGGTTACGGCCTGTGCTGGACATTCAAAGTTAACACACCGCCAAGCGACAAATCCATCCGGCTTTTCGATGGGGCCGTCGCAGGAAGGGCATTTGTGATTAAGAGCTGTAGGTAAATGGAAGGGCGGGGTGTTTTCTGGGCGTTTCGAGACAACAACGGAAACAACAGAAGGAATAATCTCGCCCGCTTTTTCGACAATGACGGTATCTCCAATACGAACATCTTTGCGCTCTATCTCTTCTTGGTTATGAAGAGTAGCTCGGGAAACAGTTGTGCCTGAGACAAAGACTGGTTCCAGCTCAGCGACCGGAGTGAGGACACCGGTTCTGCCAACTTGAATCGTAATGTCTTTTAGAAGAGTTTCCTTCTGCTCGGGAGGGTATTTGAAGGCGGAAGCCCAGCGTGGGGCACGCGAGGTAAAGCCGACGATTTCGCGTTGCTCGAAATTGAGTAACTTGATGACTGCTCCGTCAGTCCCATGGCCAAGGTTATGGCGCTTGTCGTCAAGTTCACGAATCGCTGTTAGAGTTTCTTCTAGAGTGCGAACATACCAAATTGGTGAGTTGCGAGGAATTTGGAATTTATCGAGGAGCTTGCGGAAATCGTCTTCGTTCGCCATATCAGACCCCTCGTTTGCGCCGAGGCCGTGTGCAAGAAAGGCGAGGGGTCGGGAGGCTACGACTTTGGGGTCGAGTGATTTTAAAGTTCCAGCCGTTGCGTTTCTTGGATTGGCAAAAGTATCAAGCCCTGCTTCGTCGCGTTGGGTGTTAAGCTTAGCAAAACCCTCTGAAGGCATGAAGATCTCACCTCGTACTTCGAGAAGCGGTGGAGCATTTTTAAGATTGAGAGGAATGTTTCGAATGGTGCGAACATTTTGTGAGATGTCGTCACCACGGTTGCCGTCACCGCGGGTCAGGGCGTAATCAAGTGATCCGTCACGATAGACTAGGGAGCAGGCGACTCCGTCGATCTTTGGTTCTACAGTGAGTGCTATTTCCTCAAGGTTCAGTCCCTTTTGGAGCCGTTTAAAGAATTCAGCTACTTCTTCTTCTGAAAAAAGGTCATCGATTGAAAGCATTGGGAGGAGATGCGTTCGTTGCTCGAAGCTGTCTAGTGGAGCTCCTCCTACCCGGTGGGTAGGCGAGTTTGGATCATGAAGTTCGGGGTTTGCTTTTTCAAGGTCTTCCAGTTCTCGGAAAAGGCGGTCGTATTCAGCATCCGAAACTTCTGGCTGGGCGTCTTGATAATAGAGCTGGTTGTGTCGATTGAGCTCAGCGCGAAGTTCAGCAATACGGTTGTCAAAAAGCACACACGACTAGTAGCGCCTCGCCTTGAAGTCGGGGAGTAAAAAAAGACACTTCTGGGTGCATAAGGGCGATGGATGGCTTATTAGTGATTTAATCGACGGGGATTAATTGGGCTGTTTGACTTACTTTTTAAGGCTCTAAAAATTGGTGGGTTTAAGATCGAAACTCGATCTTTTTGACACCACTTGAAATAGCGAAGGATCGCTTAATATCACTTACCCGTCAAAAGCTGTGAGCAATTTGGCTCACCTTGTTTTAGTAGCTGGAACCGATTGTTAATTCTTTCTGGTGGAAAATGCTGCGGCTTTTATAAGGTTAGCCTCGGCCGTGCTTAATTCGCCGTTGAATTTTAGTTTGCGAGGATCTTCATCAAACAGCGTGATGTAAAAGACGCAAGCAGCGAGATAAGCACCTTTTTCAGAAGGATGGCTTCCGTCGCTACGATAAAGCTCGTTCCCTAATTTTGGATTCTTCTCTCTTACCATTTTCCAAGTTGAGCCGACTGGGGCGACATCCGCCCCGCATTTTTGAGCGATAGAGTGATAGTTTTTACTGAGTGCTTTCTGCATTGAATCATAAGTTGGAAAGAGTTTTTGATTCTTGCTATCACCATCTCTTCTGCCCCAAGTTTCATAAAAGATGAGTTTGGATTCGGATTCATCGATAATTTCATCTAACGCGAGCGCAGCTTTTTCAAACCGATCTGGAAAGAGTGCGGGGAACTGACTTTGGTCCTGAAGAACAATGAGGTCGAATTGACCATGTTTGATTTCGTCGATGGTCCGCTTGTTGTTGAGGTGAAACTCGAGTGTTTTTCCGCCGGGATTGATGAAGGAGATCAGTGTTTCGGAGTGAGGCGATTGCTTTATCAACTCGGTCACCATTTTGCGGATGCCACCTGTGTAGCTGTTTCCAATAAAAAGGATTTTTTCTGGCGGTTTAGCTGAACAGCCTGATCCAAGGAAGAGAGTGAGGAGGGTTAGAAAAAGATCACGTCGCCAAGGCATTTCCAATTATTATCAACCCTTTTGACCTAACTCAATCAAGATAGGTGGTTCGAGTATTGATTTTTTTTTTATGGTGGTGAAGAAACTGAAGATTATCCTTTTTACTTGGTAGAATAACAATCGGGATTAAGTAAGTTTATTAGAATGAAAAAGATTTTCACTCCTCTTTTCGCAATTTCAACCATAGGAATGGCCTATTCGGCTCCGGATAGTGCTAGACTTGCAAAGGGTAAGGATCTCTACAATGGAGCAGGCTCTTGTGTGGCATGCCATATGGCCGATGGTAAAGGACAACCTGGGTCGGTTCCACCCCTTGCGGGAAGCGACTGGTTGGATAATTCAGATCGTACGATCGCAATTGTTCTGCGAGGGATGGCTGGGCCAGTTAAAGTGAATGGTGAGCGATATTACTCCGCAATGCCGCCTCAGCTTCTTTTCGATGATGAGAAGATCGCTGATATGATCACTTACGTGAACCATGCTTGGGGAAATAAGGGAGCTGCTGTGACAGCTCCCCATGTTGCCAAGGCGAGGAAGGCTCTTCCGGAGGCTGTTTACACGCCGCAAACTCTTCTGAAGGCTTTTCCTTTCGACAAAAAGAAGGGGAGGCAAAATGGAACATATACTCCGGATTTCGATGACACGTTAATGGTGATAACTGAGCCGGTTGTTTACCGCACTTTTATGCCTGGAGCATCGCCGGCGGCCTTTGCCGTCGCTCTTCCCGGAAACCATTATTATTGCTGGGACGCCGGAGAGTGTCGTTTGAGGTATGCTTGGAGTAAGGGTGGATTTATCCGCGGTAATCAAGTGCATTGGTCAAGTAACGGTAAACCGGTAGCAAAGTTCAACGGGCTTCCTTATTACCGAGCTCGATCTAGCAAACTTAAGCCGGAGGATTATGAGCACTTGGCGGAGACTGCGAGAAACAGCCCCTTTTATGATACGACCGAAGCGGTTGATTTTCCGATCAAGATTGAGGGTGTCGATGCTTTTCCGAAATACAAGGGATATAGGCTGATTAAAGGATATCCTGAATTTATTTATAAGATTGGCGATTACGAGATCCGAGAATTGATTCGCACTTCGGAGAATAATTTGGGAATCACTCGCAAGTTCTATGTCTCTCCAAAAACCCCCCTTACTTTCAAAGTCACTCTGGATGAATCCTCGATCTATTCAAGTTCTGCAGGGCGCATTTCCAATGATGGAACTCTGAAACTCACTGCGAAGCAGGCCATGGAATTTGACCTCACTATCATTGAAAAAAATCCAGCTACTCCTGCTGCCACCCAAATTAAAGGATCAAAGAAATGAAAAATTTCATCTACCTACTCGTGTTTTCATTAGGTGCGAAATTCGCACTCGGTGGGACACCTCCCAATTATAAGGTAACACAAATTCCTAATCCGCCGTCGAAGTTTGGAAGCAAGCAAATCGATGGTCTTGATTTCCTTCCTGATGGACGGATGGTGGTTTGCTTGCCTAGTGGTGAAATCTTCTTTTATGACCCCAAAACCTCTGGTTGGCAGATTTTTGCGGAAGGTTTACACAATCCTCTAGGTGTCATTGCGGAGTCTAATTCATCGTTAGTGATTTCCCAACGCCCCGAAGTAACCCGAGTGAGTGATACTGATGGTGATGGGAGAGCCGACTTTTATCAAGTGATGACAGATGAGTTTGGCATGTCTGGAAATTATCACGAGTTTCACTTTACTCCGGTAAAAGATAAGGAAGGAAACTACTTTTTCTCTCTTGGCACCGGCTCTTCAGGAGACGGGATTCGGCCGATCGTTAGAGGAGAGTTTGATCCGCGTGGAAGGCCCGGTCGCATGCACTCATCTACTCCTTTTCGTGGTTGTGTGATGAAGTTGACAAAGGATGGTGAAACCATTCCTTGGTCCTACGGTCATCGGACTCCAAACGGACTTGGGTTTGACCTGGAAGGGAACCTTTTTGTCACCGACAACCAGGGCGATTGGGTTGGTTCAAGTAAATTGTTCCATGTTAAAGAGGGGCGCTTCTACGGCCACGCTGCCAGTCTTACTTGGAAGTCCGGATTTAAAGGTGCTCCCCTGGAGGCCAATCCCAAAGACCTTGCCAAGATGCGAACCCGCGCCGCCGTCGTGTTTCCTCACGGATCAATGGCGAACTCTCCAACCCAAGTTCTAGCGATCTCTCCAGATGCGAGGTTCGGACCTTTTACCGGGCAACTCCTAGTTGGTGAAATGAATACAAATAGAATTGTTCGAGTTATGCTTGAAGAGGTCGGTGGTGAACTTCAAGGGGCTTGTGTCCCCTTTATCGATGGGGGAGCGCTCGCGCGTGGTTGTAATCGCATGGCGTGGGCTCCGGATGGGAGCCTTTATGTCGGACACACCAAACATACTTGGGCCGGTGGAGAGGGGATTTCTCGTGTTGAGTGGGACGGGGAAGACCCATTTGAGGCGGTTTCGATGAAACTTACAAAAACTGGATTCCGATTTTCATTCACCAAATCGGTCGACCCTAAGCTTGCAGGAGAGGTCGCGAATTGGCCTTTTAAAAGATACTATTATAAATACCACAAAGCTTATGGTTCCCCTCAAATTGATGTTACCCCAGTCAAGGTTGAATCGGTTGAGATTTTGAAGGGCGGGAAGGTGATTGATGTTCATCTAGAGGAGCTAAAGGCTTGGCATATTCATGAGGTGAAAATTATGGGGTTAAAGTCTGAAGATGGAACGTCGTTGGCTAATTCCTACTTTGCTTATACTCTGAATCGCCTGCTTGAAAATACCCCTCCTGATCCACTTCATGTGAGCGGAACTGCTTCGCCAAAGAAGAAGGTTGCTTCTGGGAAGCCGGCAAAAGTAATCGATCCGCGGGGAGAGGTTTATCAAGCCGCTGATGCCAAAGTTAAAGGAGCTAGAAACTCAAATTCGCACGATGGGTATACCGGGACTGGTTATGTTGATTTTGATAAGGGGAATGAGTCCATTGAGTGGGATATTAAGAGTTCGCGGCAAGGTCAGGGTGAAATTCTGATTCGCTACGCTCTTGGTGGGAGTGCTCGGCCTCTCAATTTGATTGTGAATGGTGAAAAACACTCTGTTCTTCCGTTTCCTGGCACAGGAGGGTGGAGCGCTTGGAAGGAAATGGCAGCAAGGGTCGATCTCAAAAAAGGAAGTAATTCAATCGTGCTGGCCACTAATGGAGCAAGTGGTGGAAATATCGATCACTTGCAGCTCATCGGCCCAAAGAGTGATTAGAGTTGAGGCCGGAGATTGTCTGATGTTCGTTGAGATTAGTTTTAAGAAGAAAATATCGTGTGTGGGTCCTGCATCTGGCAGAAGGGGTGATCATTAGGTCTGAGTCAACTCACTTGGTATCTCAGAAATTACACCATTAATTTCGGTGAAAAATTGATCTTTTTTGCTCATCTTTAGTGGACTTGTTCCGGTGAATTGTGAGAAGGCAGGTAAGATTAGATGTTTTGAGTCCCTAACCATAAAACCGGTAATCCGGAGTGATTGACGCGCCGATTCCTTGATCCGAATACCAGGGTGGAGGTGGCCTGCGATGCCGTATTCGCTCACCGGAAGATCGTCGGGGTCGTGAGTGACAATAAGCCCATCTAGTTTTAGCTGCGGAGTGACATCGATTGGAAATCGATAACGAGAAAACCAGGAGCGTCGATCGTGGTTTCCTTCGGTGAGGATCACCGGCAATTCTAACATTTGAAGCCACTTTTGAAATAATTCGATTGTTGATGAACTCAGTCCATCGGCGGAGTGAAAGAGGTCTCCGGCAATCACAATCTGTTTTGGCTTCTTCAGATCTGCGATAGTTTTAAGCCGAGAAAGGTCGGAGGCATTAGAGCCTTCCGGCACAGCGAGACCGCGCTCTCGAAAAGTGGCGGCTTTCCCTAAATGTAGGTCGGCAACAATCAGGGATTTGGAAGCGTTTAAAAAAGCGGCCCGTCCTGGAAGTAATTCCACCTTTGTCGGCCCGAGAAAAATTTCCATGGGACACTAGCCCTGGGTAGCGATTAGAGCGCCTTTTTTCATTTCAGCAGCCATTAGAGTGAGGGCATTTGCGCGCGTTGGAGCAAGATGTTCTTTTAGCCCAGTTTGATCGATAAAGGAGAGATCCGCTGTAATGACATCTTCGGGGCTTTCACCATTAAGAACACGAACGAAGAGGGCGATCATTCCCTTAGTTATTACAGAGTCTGAGTCGGCAAGATAGCACATCTTGCCCTCTTGTGATGAGGAAACGAGCCAAACTTGGGATTGGCAGCCCTTAATGAGACGATCTGCGGTTTGTAGCTCCTCGCTCATTGGCGCTAATTTTTTGCCTAGGCCGATGACATACTCGTAGCGTTCCGTCCAATCCTGAAAAAGATCGAGTTCTTCGAGGAGCTCTTGTTGTTTCTCGGTGATAGTCACGCAATATCCATAATCGTGGAAACCGAGAAAGGCAATGGAATCAACGCAACATCATGAGGGCTTTTTTGAGCGCTTCACCAAATAATTCTACTTCTTCGATTGTGTTGTAGGCGGCAAAGGAAGCGCGAAGAGTGCCGGTCACACCAAATCGAGCCATAAGAGGTTGGCAGCAGTGGTGTCCGGTTCGGAGGGCAAACCCCATTTGGTCTAGTAAAGTGCCAAGATCATAGTGATGAACTCCTTCGAAGTTGAACGAAATAGCTCCGGTACGATCGTGAGGTCCGTATAGGGTAATATTGTCGAGATCGGAAAGTATTTCAGCAGCTCGACGAATGAGTTTCTCTTCGTGATGGGCGATCTTTGTTATTCCCAATTTATTCACATAGTTAAATGCCGTTGCTAAGGCAATTCCACCTTCAATATTTGGAGTGCCTGCTTCAAATTTGAAGGGAGGCTCGTTATAGGTAGTTTTCTCAAAGGTAACTTCTTTGATCATTTCCCCTCCTCCACGCCAAGGAGGTAATTCACAGAGTAAATCGTATTTGCCAAAGAGGATGCCTACCCCGGTAGGCCCATAAACTTTGTGCCCAGAAAAAGCATAAAAGTCACAATCAAGTAATTGAAGATCAATAGAAAAATGAGGAATAGACTGGGCCCCATCGACAAAGGTAAGGGCTCCGACCTTCCTCGCCTGTGAACAAATGTGAGTAATGTTATTCACAGTGCCGAAGGCGTTAGAGAGATGGTTGACAGAGACCAGTTTTGTTTTCTCGGAGAGAAGCTGGTCGAAAATCTCAAGGTCGAGGGTGCCATCATCGAGGACTGGGATAATTTTCAAAGTTATTCCCAGTCGTTCACAAAGCATTTGCCAAGGCACGGTGTTGGAATGATGTTCTAATCCCGAAATGATGATTTCGTCACCTGCCTCCAAGAGGTCAGATCTCCCTAGAGCGGAAGCAACTAAATTGATTGAATCCGTTGTGCCAGAAGTGAAAATAATCTCTTCGGGCCGTGTCGCATTGAGGTGCTTTGCGATCGTCTCGCGGGCTGATTCATGTGCCGCGGTTGCGGCCTGAGATAGCTTGTGAACTCCTCGGTGGATATTGGAATTGATCTTCTCGTAGTAATCCCGAGAGGAATCAAGGACACAAAGAGGCTTTTGCGAAGTAGCCGCATTATCGAGATAAACAAGAGGTTTCCCGTTAATCTCCTGACTGAGAATTGGGAAGTCAGACCGAATCTGATAAGGATCAACTGCACTCACACCTTGTCTGTAATCCCGCGAGAGCTATCCCGCAAGCGTTGGTGTCTTTAGCTTTGGTTTAAGATTCTAAATTGTCTCCCAATGGGGTGAGGTTATTCGAGTTTCGCGCTTTAGCCATTGGGATCTGAGACCCTACGGTTTACTTTGGAAGGAGGGAGTGAGGTTTGCGGCGGCTTTATGCGCTTTTTGGGTGTCAAGAGAGAGGCCGGGGTCACCTTGGTCTTTGAGGTGTTGGGCAAGGACAGTGGCGAGCGTCTCTTTGATTCTGGCGTGGGCTGGATTGCTGGCAAGGTTGGTCAGTTCGTAAGGGTCTTCATTGGTGTGATATAACTCTTCGGCGGGGCGTTTCATGAATCGGTTGACAAGCATTTCGTGCTTAGGATTTGAGAAAGAAGAAAACACCCAGCTTGACCAGTAAGGGTTGTGCTCGTGTTTACCCATAAGATGTTTTTCGATGTAGAGAGAAGCGTGCGAAAGATTTCGAATGTAACGCCACTTGCCATTGGTGATAGAACGAATGGGATAGGTTGGGCCTTCCGGATAATTGTTGTGCATACCAAAGGCGTGCTCGCGGTGGTTAGATTTTTTTCCCAAAAGGACACCCGCGAAACTGCGGCCATCAAAAGTTTTGGGGTTTGGTTTGGTGCCCGCGAGATCAAGGATGGTAGGGAGGATGTCTGCATATTGCACAATCGCGTTGGTGCGGCCTGTTGCTATTTTTTTAGGCCAACGGGCCACTAGTGAAGTGTGAAGGCCGTTGTCCCAGTTCGTCCATTTGCAGCCGGGGAATTGAGCGCCTTGTTCGCTAGTAAAGAGAACGAGTGTGTTGTCGGAGTTTTTGGTTTCCTTGAGGAGTGCTAGGAGCTCGCCCACTTGGGAATCCATGTAGGTGATCTCAGCAAGGTAATCAGCATATTGTTGCCGGGTCATCGGCGTATCGGCAAGATAGGCAGGAAGTTTAATTTTTCTGGGTGGGTAAGCTGAAGCGTCGCCCATGACCCAAGGTGCGTGTGGTTCGGTAAGGGCCACGACCAGGCAGAATGGTTGATTCAGGTCTCGGGTGAGAAACTCCTTGCTTCCAGAGAGATCGTGGGGCCGGGTCGGGTTGCGCACGCAATTTTGATCAAAACCTGGAATTTTTTCGAAGGGAAAAGCTTCGCTGGGTTTAACGTGAGTTTTACCTGCTAGTCCGACGCGATAACCTTGTGGCTTCAGGATATGAGGCATACTTTGAGTGCCGGGACGACAGGTGCCGTGATTCCAAGCGCAGCCATTTCGGTGAGGATATCGTCCGGTGTAGAGTTCGGAACGACATGGCGAGCACATTGCCATTCCTAGATAGGCTCGATCAAAGATAAGTGATTGTTTTGCGAAAGCATCTAGGTGAGGTGTTTTGGCATTTTGGCCACCATTTATTGGGAGGTCGCTGAAGGTGCAATCATCGGCAATGATGATGAGGATGTTGGGTTTTTGAACTGCGTTCAGAGAGACTGATAGGCTCAGAAATAGCGTGAATAGAAATTTAGTCATTTGATTGTGTTGGGAAGTTTTTTCTAGCTGCGAATGAGACGAATTACTTTGTTGTTTTCATTTATCTTGGATTTCTCCTGGTATCTCAAGTCGGTGATCTTGGAGAGGTGGGTCTCGAGAATTTTGGTGAATCGGAAGGAGGCGTTATTTGAAGCTTCTTTTGAATTTGCGCGAAGAATTGATGAAAAGAGAAATAAAAGGACAGAGGCGGTGAGGGTTTGAGAAATTATTTGTTTGATGCCTGGACGAATGCTTTGAGAAGTTTTGCTTGGAGGGGATCTTTAGGGGCCATTTCTTCGGGGTGCCATTGCACTCCGATGAGGAACCGATCTGGGTCAATTGTTTCAGTGGCTTCAATGATTCCGTTGGGACTCTTAGCAACGAGTCTGAGCCCTTCGCCGAGTCGGCCGACTGCTTGATGGTGGAGTGAGTTTACCACGAGCTCTGTTTCGCCGAAGATTTTGCTGAGGCAGTGTCTATTTCACTATTATTAGCAAGTCACCAGTATCGGCGGCTTGGCCCTTCTTGAGAAGAACCTCATCAATCATGCCATCTGCTGGGGCACTCACCGTCGTAAGCATTTTCATGGCTTCTAGAACAACTAGCTTTTCGCCTTCCTTAATTTCGTCGCCAGGTTTCACCGCGACTTCGCTGATCATTCCAGGAAGCGGTGCGATAATGTGCTGATGGTTCCCGGGCTCTCCTTTGAGGTTGGCTACGGACTCCTTGCCAAGAGCTTTGTCGATTACGACGCACTCACGAGGCATACCATTTAGTTCATAGAAAAGAGTGCGCCGGCCTTCGTCGTCAGGTTCACCAATAGAGATGAGCTTGATGAAGAGGGTCTTTCCTGGGCCAATGTCAACGTGGACTTCCTCCCCAATTTGAAGGCCATAAAAGAAAGCCGGAGTGGGTAAGACAGTGAGGCGGTCGAAGCTCTTCAGCGAATCCAAATAATCTGAGAAGACTTGAGGATACATGAGATGGCTGTATAAGTCGTCGTTGTTTGCCTCGCGATCGAGTGCCTGGGTGAGTTCAGCCTTGGTTTGATCTAGGTCACATGGAGGCGCGAGCTCACCGGGGCGGACTGTAACCGGGATTTTATCTCCTAAGACGAGTTTCTGAATTTCCTTGGGCCATCCACCGTCGGGTTGACCGAGGCCACCACCCAGCATATCGATGACACTTTCGGGGAAGTCAAGGTTGGGTGCGTTGCCGTTAAGAAGGTCTTTGGCTTTCAGGTCCTGTGTGACGAGAAGCATCGTCATGTCTCCAACTACCTTGGATGAGGGAGTGACCTTGACGATATCACCAAAGAGTTGGTTTACGTCAGCATAGGTATGGGCGATTTCCTGCCAACGGTGGCCGAGTCCCATGCCGTTGGCTTGTTCCTTGAGGTTGGTGTATTGCCCGCCAGGCATTTCGTGGAGGTAAACCTCAGCAGTGCCGCTTCGGGGAGCGGAATAAAAAGGTTCGTAGTGAGTCAAAATTTCTTCCCAGTAATCGGAAAACTCGTTGAGAGTTTCGATGTCGAGGCCAGGGTCTCGCTCGTGGCCACCCATCGCGGCGCAGACCGAGTTTAGGTTTGGTTGGCTTGTTGATCCAGACATGGACGCAAGAGCCATGTCTGCGATGTCGACTCCAGCGTCAGCGGCAGCCATAATGGAGGCAGCGTTGAGCCCGGATGTGTCGTGAGTATGGAAGTGGATGGGGATGCCGATTTCTTGTTTGAGTGTGGAAACAAGCTTTGTGACGGCGGCAGGATGACAGAGGCCAGCCATGTCTTTAATACAAAGAATATGTGCGCCCATTTTTTCCAACTCCTTGGCCTTATCGATGTAGTATTTAAGTGAATATTTGGCTCGATTAGGGTTGGTGATGTCACCGGTGTAGCAGACAGCAGCCTCGCAGACAGATTTGCCATGTTCGCGAACGGCTTCCATGGCAACCCTCATGTTTGGCAAGTAGTTAAGGGAGTCGAAGATTCGAAATATGTCCATGCCAGAGCCGGCTGCGTGTTTGACGAATCCGGCGACAACATTGTCAGGATAGTTGGAGTAGCCAACGGCGTTCGATCCACGGAACAGCATCTGGAAGCAAATGTTTGGGATGCGCTCTCGGAGTTCGCGAAGTCGGTCCCAAGGGTCTTCCTTGAGAAAGCGCATCGAGGTGTCGAAGGTGGCTCCCCCCCACATTTCCATCGAGAAGAGATCGGGAGTTCTCTTCGCGTAAGCTTCTGCGATATTAAGCATGTCGAAGGTGCGCATACGAGTAGCGATGAGCGACTGGTGGGCATCGCGCATTGTGGTGTCAGTGCAGAGCAGACGTTTTTGTTCACCAATCCATTTAGAAAAGGCTTCGGGGCCTTGGTTAAGGAGGATTTCTCTGGAGGAAGGGGATGTAGGTGGGACACTCGTGCTGTTTGGGATACGCGGTTGGGCGAAGGGTTTAGCAGGGCGCCAATTTTTGGCTCCTGGGTTGCCATTGACGGTGAGGTCGGAGAGATAGTTGAGGAGCTTGGTTGCTCGGTCGCGTTTTGGGATGAAACTGAAGAGGCTTGGCTGGGAGTCGATAAGTTTGGTGTGTGCGTCGCCGGACCGGAAAGTAGAATCTTCAATGACGTTTTCGAGGAAGGGGATATTTGTTTTTACGCCTCGAATACGGAATTCACGAAGGGCACGGTCCATTCTTTGACAGGCGGTTTCGAAGTCACGGCCGGTGGCGGTGAGTTTCACGAGCATCGAGTCGTAGTATGGGGTGATAACAGCTCCGGCGTCGCCGTTTCCAGAATCGAGACGGATGCCAAATCCGGCAGCGGAGCGATAGTTTGTAATTCGGCCGTAGTCGGGGGCAAATCCTTTTTCAGGGTCTTCCGTCGTGATACGGCATTGGATGGCAAAGCCATTACAGGGGATTTCTGTCTGGCTAGGGATTCCAATCTCGGATTCGTGAAGTTTCTTGCCCTGAGCCACTAGTATTTGTGACCGGACAAGATCGATGCCGGTAACACATTCGGTGACGGTGTGTTCGACCTGAATGCGCGGATTCATTTCAATGAAGAACCATTCCTTTGAATCCATGTCGTAAAGGAATTCGACAGTTCCCGCGTTGTTGTAACCGATAGATTGAGCAAGGTTGGCGGCTGATTGGCAAAGATCTTGGCGTAGCGTCCCTTCTAGGTCGATGGAGGGCGCGATCTCCACCACTTTTTGATAGCGGCGTTGCACAGAGCAATCGCGTTCGTGGAGGTGGACAACATTGCCGTGTTGGTCTCCGAGGATTTGAACTTCGATGTGCTTAGCTCGCTTAATGTAGCGTTCGAGAAAAACTGCGGGGTTTCCGAAGGCGTTTTGGGCTTCTTCTTGGGCCTCGGCAAGGCGTGCCTGAAGCTCGGATGGTTTTTCAACGATTCTCATACCACGACCTCCTCCACCAAAAGCGGCCTTAATGATGAGAGGGAAACCGACCTCATGAGCGACTGTGAGGGCTTGATCGGGATCGGAAATGGCGTCATCGGTGCCCGGAAGAACTGGCACTTTGGCTGCGATCGCCTGTGCGCGAGCAGCAGTTTTGTCCCCCATGGAGCCAAGGAGGTCGGCGGATGGTCCTATAAAGGTAATGCCTTCGCGTTGGCAGGCGCGGGCGAAATCGGCATTTTCGGAGAGGAATCCATATCCGGGATGAATGAGAGTGACGCCTTTTGATTTTGCGAGGGCGACAATACCTTCGTAGTCGAGGTAGGCACCGACAGGACCTTTAGTGGCGTCGAGCTGGTAGGCCTCGTCAGCTTTAAAGCGGTGGCGGGAAAAGCGATCTTCCTCCGCGTATATTGCGACGGTACGGAGCCCGAGTTCAGTCGCAGCACGGAAGACGCGGATGGCGATTTCGCCACGGTTGGCGACAAGGAGTTTTTGTTGGATGGCCATGTTGAATTGTGTGGAAGAGCTTAAAAGTCTGGAGGCCGGGGAGCCAACTACGGAATTTACGAATATTAATTTTTTGAGAGTATGGCCGGTCTAGCTTAAAACACCTCAAATTGCGTGGCGTGGTAGGAGATGAAATAGGAGCGTTCGTGGATTTAGAATGATCTCGTCTAAAGCAAGCTCAGAGGCCTGTGCTTTCTCGGCAGAGCTTGTCTATTTTCGAGGAAATGAGAAGAGCGATTTACGGACGTTTGATCGAAGATTTCAGAGTTGAGGGGCAATGGACTCAAGTCCAAGCCCCGTAGTGCTTGCTTGGGGGCAGGGAGTCGGCTACTCCTCCGGCACGATGTCTGAACTGCCTAAAGCTTATGAGCCCACTGAAGTCGAGAAGTCCTGGTATCAGGCCTGGCTGGATGCTAAGTGTTTTGAAGCGGATCCTTCTTCCGAAAAACCACCGTATTCAATCGTGATTCCTCCACCGAATGTGACAGGAATTCTGCACCTAGGGCATGTTTTAAATAATACGATACAGGATATTCTGGCTCGTCGGGCTCGACAGAAAGGTTGCGAAGTGCTCTGGCTTCCGGGGACTGATCATGCAGGGATTGCAACCCAGACGAAGGTTGAACGTCAGCTTAGGGAAGAGGAGGGGAAGACGCGGCGAGACATTGGACGCGAAGCTTTTTTAGAAAAGGTGTGGGATTGGAAGGACAAGCACGGTGGTATTATTATTAAGCAGCTGAAGCGATTGGGTTGCTCGTGCGACTGGAGTCGGGAGCGCTTTACGATGGACGCTGACTACTCGAAGTGGGTCTCAAAAGTTTTTGCAGATCTCTTCAATGATGGGCTCATTTATCGTGGCAAACGGATGGTGAACTGGTGCCCGGTTTCACGGACCGCTTTGTCGGATGAGGAAGTCATCCCGAAGAAGCAAAATTCGAAACTCTACTATATGAAGTATGAGTTGGTTGAAGAACCCGGAAGATTTCTGGAAGTAGCGACGACAAGGCCTGAGACTTTGATGGGTGATGTCGCGGTAGCGGTGAATCCCAAAGATGAACGCTATGGCAAGTATATTGGGAAAATGGTTAGGCGCCCCTTCCCGGTGGCGGAGATTCCCGTGGTGGCGGACGATCATGTGGATCCGGAGTTTGGAACAGGTGCGCTAAAAATTACGCCGGCCCACGATAAAGCAGATTTTGAAATCGGCGTGCGGAATGATCTTGAGATCATCGATGTATTTCATGCTGATGCGACAGTTAACTGCCCAGAAGTTCCTGATTTGGACGGATTAGACCGGTTTGTGGCGCGAAAAAAGGCCTCCGTGATGCTGGAGGAAATGGGCTTATTGATTAAAGTGGAGGAACACGAAAATAACGTGGGCTTTTCCGAGCGGGCGGATGTGCCAATTGAGCCGCGGATATCGATGCAGTGGTTTTTAAAATATCCAGCTACCGAAGAGACTGCGGCGGCGGTTGCAGATGAGGGGATTGATTACCGCCCGGCACGCTGGGCCAAAACACATGCGAACTGGATGGATGGTATCCAGGATTGGTGTGTTTCGAGACAGCTTTGGTGGGGGCACCGGATTCCTGTTTGGTATCGAAAGGATAAGGTCGAAGCGTTGCAGGAATCGGAATCTTTGACTCTCGATAATCTGGAGGCGGGAGATTTGCACGTGAGTGCTGAACCTCCGGTTGATCCAGAAAATTGGATACAAGACGATGATGTGCTGGATACCTGGTTTAGCTCATGGCTGTGGCCATTTGCGACGATGCAGAATTTCAATAAGGAATCTAATCTCGTGAAGAAGTTTTACCCGACTACTGATTTAGTCACGGGGCCAGACATTATCTTCTTTTGGGTCGCCCGTATGATTATGGCAGGATATCGCTTCAAGGGAGAATTACCTTTTAAAAACGTATTTTTCACCTCGATTATTCGGGACATTCAGGGCCGAAAAATGAGTAAATCTCTTGGGAATTCGCCTGATCCGATTGACCTCATGGAAAAATATGGTGCGGACGGATTACGTTTTGGCCTGATGAGAACAGCACCGATTGGTGCTGATCTTCGTTTCGATGAGGCTCAGGTTGAAGAGGGGAGAAACTTTGCTAATAAAATCTATAATGCCTGTAGATTCCGTCGTATGGCTGGGAGTGATTCTAAGGCAGACTTTAAGCCTTCGGCGTGCGAGACACTTCGGCCATATCATTTAGATATTTTGGCGAAGTGTGATCAATTGGCCAAGAATCAGGAGTCTGCCTATACTGATTATCGCTTTAACGAGATTGGGCAGCAGCTCTATGATTTCCTATGGAGTGAGTTCTGCGATAAATTCTTGGAGGCAGTGAAGGGAGATTTGCGCGATGATGCTAGTGAATCTCAGCGCGAGACCACACTGGGGGTTTTTGACTCAGTGATGCTTCGTTATCTTCAGTTGCTTCATCCTTATATGCCGCACTTGACCGAAGAATTGAGCTTGCGGATGGGTTATATCAAAGAAGGTCAGTTTGTGATGGAAAAAGAGCTTCCTGTTTCCGATTTATTAGACGGAGTGGATGTCAAAAAGATCTCGGAGGGTTGCGAGCAAGCAGCAGCTGTTTATAAAACAGCCGCACAGTTACGTAATTTGAAGGCAGAATATCGACTCGCGGCCCGTAAGGATGTGAGGTTCATCGCTAAGACAGGTCCTTCGTGGTTGGAAGCAGAGGCTACTACGTTATCCCTCCTTGTCGGGTCAGAAGGACTTACTCGAGACGAGAATTACATTCCCGAGCAGGGAACGCCGGGAGCGGTCACTGCCGCTGGAGAATTGTTTATGCCCCTTGCAGGATTGATTGACGTGGAGGGAGAAAAAGCTCGTCTCGATAAGGAGATCGAGAAAATCCAGAAGGAAGTCGGCAAATCGAAGGGTAAGCTGGGCAATGAGAATTTCGTTGCTAATGCCAACCCTGAGGTTGTAACCGTTGAGCGTGAACGTCTTGCCGAATGGGAAGGTAAGCTTTCCCAGTTGCAAGAAATGCGCTCAAATTTAACATAAATAAAACTTAGGTTGGAGCCATTGCTCGAATCATGTTTATTTCAGCCAACAGAGATGGAGGTGGCCGATTTACTAGACAGTCAAGGTATCAGTGGTGATAATGCGCAACTACTTGCAGCGGTTGGCGTTGAGACCTTAGTAGGTCTTTCTCAAAGTGATCCCGGAGGTTTGCTTGAGGAGTTAGAGACTGCGAATTCCCATCTTGGATTGGTTGAGCAACTACCAAATCTTGATCAAGTGGTGACGTGGATCGAGGAAGCCCGTAATCGGTTGGGGGAGGAAGACTCGACGCCGGTTACTCGCCTTGATGAGGTTGTTGAATTAATTCCCATCTCGGTGGTGAAAGCTTTTCCGGTCAGCAAAGAAAGTATTCTTAAGAATAAAATCGCGGTAGGGGATGTGCCGGTGATGGATGAGTTTCTTGAGGGAAAGGATCTCTACGTTGAAGAGATCAAAAATATTGCTTCAGAACCATCCGAAATTAAAGCGACGGTTCGTGAGATCTCCACTAAAACACCTGTACGAAAAATTAGCTCACAGGAAGATATCAGGGAGTCAATTTCTGGACCGAAAAAGTCGAAGGCTGAGCCGTTGGAGCGCAACAAAGAATTTGATCTTCGCAAAACGGCAACCCCGGGACTTAATAGGGGTAGGAAGGAGCACTCACGAGTTTATATTCGAGGTGTTTTACACCCACAGCCGATTAGAGTAAAGTTAGGCGCCTTTTTGAGCGTGTTAACAATAGGCCTACTTCCGCTTTCACTCATGGCAGGAGGTGCTATTTTATTTTTTAAGGATGATCATGAACTTGTGATTTGGTCTGCGGCAGTTCCCGTCGCTTCGGTGGTCTTAGGGTTAATGTATTTGATATTTGCTCGTCCGGTAAAATGCCGTGTTTGCGGACAACCTTTGTTTGCGGCGAAATCTTGTCGCAGGAACCCTCAAGGTCACCGTATTCCCTTTTTGGGATATATCTTGCCGACCAGTCTTCAATTATTAATTTTTCATTGGTTCCGCTGTATGTATTGCGGAACTTCGATTCGCTTGAAGGAGTGATTTATTCGCGATTTCGCGAGTCTATAATGATGGTGACCGGTCCATCGTTGACTAGGGCGACCTCCATCATCACCCCAAAACGCCCTCGTTCAATCGGGTGCCCGAGTTCCCGTGAAAATGTCTCGCAAAACGATTGGTAGAGAGGTTTCGATATTGCGGAAGGGGCCGCCTTGATGAAACTGGGTCGGTTCCCTTTTTTAG